>Ga0209061_1000378_pt1 | contig 123150 bp, 99 predicted proteins | sample Coa_R1_10_FD_187157 | JGI IMG/M metagenome (GOLD analysis project Ga0209061, IMG submission 187157) | Surface soil microbial communities from Centralia Pennsylvania, which are recovering from an underground coalmine fire - Coalmine... | ecosystem: Environmental > Terrestrial > Soil >... | reverse complement strand
TGGCGAAAGAGATGGCGCTCAAGGTATCCATCTACAACTCGTTCATTGTTGCGGCGATGTAAAAAAAGAAGCATTCAGAGAACACACAGAGGAAGGCATCAAAACATCATATTCGTGCAACAGAGCAGTTTTGGCCGCCTCCTAACAAGAGAGAATGTGCATGAATCTCTCTTCTCGAGGCATGTTGTCGATCCTTGATTGCATTATGAACTGGAACGTTTTTGGAGTACGTCTGGAGATTCTTCTTGTTCACACCCATGAACTTGCTCATCCATATCTGGAAGAGGTTGCTTCGGCACTCGCAGTTGTTGACGTGCACGTCTCCCCCTTGCATATTCGCGCTCAGAATGGTTGACAAACTGGTGCCTGTATCATCCATAGCGCTGGAGAAATCTGTATGGTCTGAAATCGTCTGTTGTGCATCATGGTGCCAGGCTCAACTTTCTTGCGCACAGTGCCTAACAGAGGCTGCTTCTTTTTTTGCCGAGGGACATAGAATTCGGTGACGGATCCTTTCCGTTGATGCAGGCAGACAATCATAGGCTGATCTTTCTCGAATGTTCCTCTTCCTCTCCAAGGCTTGAGATCTCTTCCTCTTCTTCTTGGGGTCTCTTCCTGATGCGATTATTTCTTCATGGTATGACCTGCCTTTGAGACCAGATTTGATGTAGAACTCGTCTGATTCGACCTTTCTTTTTCAGCATGGAACGATTCTTCGATGCTGTCAATGCGATTCTTTCCATCACTGTCCTGATCATTCGATAGCATCTCTCGTATGGAATCAGGAATTCATTTGATAATTCAAGCATGGAGCAACCAACCCACAGCACGAAGAAGAGGTAGAGCGCGAGGAACCATACATTGAGAGGCGTCCGGGAATAGTGGAACAGCGTTCCAGTCTTGTCATTGATGAAGCTTCTCGTGCATGAATGACAGAAAATACTTCTGATACGACCTGTAATGCCCATCCTTCTTGACCTTTCCAGAATGACACCGTGGACAAATTACGCGACAATTCTTCTTTCCCCCCATCGTGCAATCCTAAGGATTAGAGCGCATCGGGTCTCAGCTGGAACGGAACTTAGAAGGGTGAACATGAATGAAGAGAATCATGAGTGGGCCATAAGCATAGCAGAAACATTTGCTTCAATAAGAGCGAATCAATTTCTTATGAATACAATTGAGCATGACTAGTTCGTCTCGAGTTTGCATTGTCTCTAGCGGATAATGCTGATACTTGTGTAACAGTGCTTACTCCTTTTTCCATGACAAAGTAAATGCTGCTCAATGGTGGGGAGTCCTTACTAGACTAAACGTAAAACAGCTCACAAGGTCCGGAAAATTCGACAGGCTTAAAAGATTCAAGAGCTTCTTTCCCAGAAGATCTTCCATGTCACAGACTACGGAAAATCTGTTAAACTTGATGCAGACGTTGGATGATGCGTGGAACGCCGGTCCGAATAGCAATCTCTGGGATACGTTCAGAAAGCGCCATACTGAGGACGTGGCAGTCTACTGGCCGGGTCAACCAGAGCCCACAAGGGGAAGACATAACCATGACCTAGAATCTGCTGAATTCTTCAAGACATTTCCTGACAATCATTTGATCAATCGCCCTTACAAAATTCTCTTTGCTCAAGGAAATCATACTTGTTCCGTTGCCGACTTTTATGGTACGATGAAGGGGCCGATGAAAATGCCCGATGGAAAAGTAATTCCTCCTACCAACAAGGGGTTTCACGTCGAGTTTTGCACCGTTGCGACCTGGAACGATATGGGGGAGATCACTGAGGAGAGGCTCTTCTACGACCAGGTTAGCTTGATGAAGCAGGCTGGTTTGATGTAAAGAGAAATTAGAAAACCATCTTTTAGCGAAATAGTCTTGGTCTTCTGCAATTATTCATTGAAATGGGACACAGTTCCAAAACGTAAATGCAGCTGGTTGCTATACGAATGGACAAAAAAAGGGATTTGTGACAACCCATGACAACCAAGAATGTTGCTGAAAAGGAAATTCTTGGGTTGCACCACGTAACAGCTATTTCTGGAATTCCTCAAGCAAACATCGACTTCTACACGGGAATTCTGGGTTTGCGGTTAGTCAAACTAACTGTAAATTTTGACGATCCGCATACATATCATCTCTACTATGGAGACAAAATTGGACATCCGGGATCGGTTCTCACTTTCTTTCCATGGCCCAATGCTCCAAGGGGGATGAGAGGAACCGGTCAGGTTACGACCACATCATTTTCAATTCCGGATGGTTCGATGGATTACTGGAAGGATCGCTTAAGAGACAACAAAGTCAAATTCGAAGAGGTCGCAAAGCGATTCGACGATAATGAGGAATATCTGACGTTTTACGACGAAGACGATCTAAAACTTGAGCTTGTACCTACTGATCAAACAAATATCACAAATCTCGCAAAACGCTTCATTCCATGGGAGGGGTCTCCCGTCCCCCAAGAGAAGGCAATCCTTGGTTTCCGCAGCGTGACCCTTTCAGAGGAAGGATACGAGAAAACTGCTAAACTACTGAGTGACACAATGGGATTTCGGCTGATTGCACAAGAGAGGGAGCGCTTTCGATACGAATCGAGATCTCACGGCGGCCCAAGCACCTACGTTGACCTCTTGTGCCAACCCGGATTGCCTCGGGGAATGATTCTTGGCGGGACGGTCCATCACGTCGCGTTTCGAGCCCAAAATGATGAAAACGAAAAGGTCTGGAGAGAAGATATCATCGCAGCCGGACTAAATCCAACCCCAGTAATCGACAGGCAGTACTTCCACTCTGTCTATTTCAGAGAGCCGGGCGGTGTCCTGTTCGAAATTGCGACGGATCCGCCGGGATTCCTAATTGATGAACCCGAGGATAAATTGGGCACTTCGCTCAAACTTCCTCCCTGGCTAGAGCCTTCAAGGAAGCATATTGAAAAAGCTCTTCCGAAGGTGGAGCTCTTTGGTAGAGATCAAAGGCGCCTGATTCAAAACCAAGCGATCGCCTAGATCAAGAAGAGGAGAGAAGTAGAAGGACTGTTTATCGTGATAAAGAGAAATGCAAGAGCATCGACGTCGGCAGCATGGTAATAATTCTGAACTCACGCAAGTTCTTGACGGCTTTACACATCATTTCATCCCAAGTTCAACAAGAGTTGTGCGAGACTCTACAACTTTCCTTCTCTTGCACGGAACCGGGGCGGTAATGAAGACGACCTGATTCAATTCGGGCGGGAACTGGGTCGCGACGACTTTTCACTCCTCAGCCCGAGGGGAAAGGTACTCGAAGGAAACAGCATGCCTCGCTTTTTCAAGCGCCTTGCCGAAGGTGTGTTTGATTTGGAAGATCTCAAGTTTAGAACAAATGAACTCGCAGATTTTGTAAATCATGCGGCGAATGAATACGGATTTGACTCAAGGAAAGTCATCGCAGTCGGATACTCCAACGGTGCAAACATCGCTGCAAGCATTCTCCTGTTACGTCCCACTACGCTTCTGGGCGCAGAGCTATTTCGAGCAATGCTGCCGTTTGTCCCAGAAAGACTTCCCGATCTCTCAGGCAAGCATGTTTTCCTTTCGGCCGGTGAGTTAGATCAAATTGTTCCAAGAACTCAGGTAGAAAAACTCAAGGAAATATTCGAAAATTCTGGGGCGAAGGTCATATTGAGCTTTGAGAGATCAGACCATTCTCTGATCCAGAAAGAGATCGAGAAAGTTAGGAAATATGTTCAAGAGCATTTCGTTTGAAGAGGCATAGAAGCTGGCATCATTTCAGGTCATCCTTTCTTGGAAAAAGGAAAAAGCTCGAATGTGAATTCATTTCTCACGCATTACTTGGAGTATTTAGCAGAGAGCAGGTTTGAGGCGTAATGGGAACTTCTGGATTGAAAGATGAGCTTGGACACATACCAAAGTCTTCTGCTCGTCCGCAGCACTTGTTCAAATTGATGTATAGAATACAGAGAATCCATAGTCTACCTGAAGGAACGCCTCTGAACGCCATACGAAGGGCGCTGAGAGTGTCATGCTCTAAGATCATGGAAGAATCTTTCCCTGGTTTTGAGCCATTGTAACTTCTCGCGCCTAATTTAAAGCTCGACGATCCAAGAAATTGAGGCGCAACAGTACTAGAGCCAAATTCCTCCTAGGCGTGGGGTGCGGTAGGAAGCTTCCAATGGCCTCTGATAGCCAATATTCGAATCACAAAGCACAGGATTGCTCCTAGAATTGACGCAATTTGGGCAAACCCCAACATGCAACCAATTACTACGACTGTCGAGCCGGCAAGAGCGGCCACTGCGTAAATGTCGGTGCGAAGCACTGCTGGGATTTCTCTCACCAATATGTCGCGAGTTACTCCACCACCTACTCCAGTCAGAACACCTAGGAAGACTGCTGCGAGAGGGTTGATAGAATATTCAAGCGCCTTAAGAGATCCAGTCACTGCAAAGAGCGCCAAGCCCGCGGCGTCGAACACCAGAACAGGGTCGTTCAGCCGCTTTATGAACCGATAACCATAGAACGTGATTAGACCAGGAAGCAGACCCGCGACGATGTAACGCCAGTCGCTGACCGTTGCGGGAGGAATTGCTCCAATCAGCAAATCGCGGACGATTCCTCCAGTATTCGCTGCTACAAAGGACAACACTATAACTCCAAAGATATCCAGCTTGTGTTTTACTCCGGCAACAGCTCCGCTGAGTCCGAAGACAAAGGTGCCGCCTAGATCTAGAAGTAAAAGAAAATCGCTCACTAAAGCGTCGCCTATGCAAATAATTTAGGTCGATAGCCAAGCTCCTGCCGCACATACAAGAGCTTCGACGCCTGTCTCCAAAGTTGGATGTATGACGGGTGCGAAGCGTGGATTATGATTGGTCGGAATCTCGCCGATCCGTCCGTCTTTTTCTGCCTTCTCGTATGTTTCGGGATCTGTGCCCCCGACGAACCAAAAAACTGATGGCGTATGGCTCTCAGATCCAAACAAACCAAAGTCTTCGCTTGCTGAGGTTGGTTGAGATTCCTGTATGCGTTCCTTAGGGAAATGCGAGAGAAAGGAATCAACGACTCGGTTGGTAGCTTCAGGGTCGTTCGTTACGGCTGAGTAACTATCCAAGGGTATGAATTCCGGAGGCCTCGGAGCGGCTGAAGCTGCTGCTTCTGCATCGACAATCCGTTTGATAGAAGCAAGAACATGCTTACGGAGGGACTCGTCGAATGTTCTGACGTTCAACTTGAGTAATGCTTCATCTGGGATTACGTTCTCTTTTGTGCCAGCTTGTATTGAGCCTACCGTGACGACTGCAGACTCTGAGGCCGCTATCTCCCGAGAGACTATGGTTTGTAAACGCAAGACCGTCGCAGCCGCCATCACCACTGGATCAATGCTTGCCTGGGGCATAGATCCATGAGCTCCCCTTCCGAACAATCTGACCTCAAGACTGTCCCCTGCCGAAGTCACTACCCCCGAACGCCAGTCGATTTCTCCAGCAGGTTCGGCCATTACGTGTTGCCCTAATATAACATCAGGTTTAGAGAATCTCGAGAAGAGTCCATCTTCAATCATTGATCTTGCACCGGCTGCGGTCTCTTCTGCAGGTTGGAAGATAGCCATGACTGTCCCATGCCACTCGTCACGGGCCAGGGCAAACAAATTCGTAGCACCCAAAAGCCACGTGACATGCATATCATGTCCGCAAGCGTGCATTACCGGAACGCTCTTCCCATCTCGGTCAATGCCCGTAACCTTACTTGCGTATGCTAGACCAGTAGACTCTTTGACCGGCAGTGCGTCCATATCTGCGCGCAACATTACTGTCGGACCTTCGCCGTTTCGAAGTATGCCTACGACCCCAGTTTTTCCGACTCCCTTAGTCACTTCAAATCCAGAGGCATTCAATCTGTTTGCGGCCATGTCAGCGGTTCGTGTCTCTTGCATCGAAAGTTCCGGGTGTGCATGAATGTCCTTGTAAATTTCCTCCAAGTCCGGAAGCAGGTTGTCAAGATTTGAGAGCATTCTTCTTATAGACGAATCTCGGGCCTGGCTCATAGCTTTGAAATCATCTTTGTAAGTAAAGTCTGGATACTATAAATCCTTCAATTGGCACCAATTCACGCAACGAATCGCGTAACCATGTTATGAAAGGAAAGATTCGATATTCTGATGGTAGTAGATCTATGTATCGTCCTTTGCTTGCATTCCGATTATCCTCGACTACGACCTTCACGTATCTAGACAACTCTTTTGAGGAACTTTTGAAGATCTTGACGCACTGATGCATTCTCCTGCTTATCCATCGATTGTTCATTTAGACTGCAAATTCACCACTAGAGATTAATTCACGGAAATCCCCTATCTCGAAAGTAGAAAGTATTAGATGGAGATCAGGTTACGATTATCATGACTGACCCAAAAGATACCATGAAGATTGTCGTCAGCACAAATGGCCCCTATGTCGTTTCAGGAAAGATTCCACTATCCATGCAGATAATTGAACCCAACAAGGAGGGTCTATCATGGGATTGGAAGGAAGGCAAGAAATTCTCAACAGAAGAGAGCTACAAACTTTGCAGATGCGGACGTTCGAAAAATAAGCCATTTTGCGATGGAACTCATGAGAAAATAGGTTTTGATGGGAAGGAAACTGCGACGCGCAAACCTTTTGCGAGGCAGGCGGAAACGTATGATGGACCCAAGCTGGTTCTAAAGGACGCGGAGAATCTTTGCGCTTTCGCAAGATTTTGTGATCCCGGAGGTCAGATCTGGAATTTGATTGGAGAAACAAATGACCCGAAGGCGCGAGAGCTTACGATCCGGGAAGCAAATCACTGTCCTGCAGGTCGACTTGTAGTACAAGACAAGAAAACTGGAAAGGAAATTGAACACAAATTGCCTCCCTCCATTGGAGTGGTTGAGGATCCAGCTCTTGGATGCAGCGGGCCATTGTGGGTCCGTGGAGGAATATCGGTGGAGTCAGACGACGGCGTGCCGTATGAAATACGGAATCGGGTTACGCTCTGCCGTTGCGGGATGTCAAGCAACAAACCATTTTGCAACGGTAGCCACGCAAGCATCAGGTTCAGAGATGGGTTGGCGGAATTCGTCTTAGTCAAATGAAAAATACCAAGTGAAGTTGTATTACAATTGAAACGAAATCTGGACCCTTTAAACGATTTGAGCAAGAATAGACCGAGATTACCCAAAGGTCAGCAAGTTGGACTGCCAGTCTTGCGCGTTAAGGATCTCGAAAAATTGCTTCGCTTCTATGAAGGACCCCTGGGACTCAGATCAGTCCACAGGAAAAAAAGCCCGATTGACAACCTTGAGCTAATTGAAATAGGTTTGAAGGGAGAAAAGAATGATTTTCCTCTCCTGGTTCTAAAACACGATCCTCAGGCAAGAGAAACAGTTCACAACTTTGCTGGTCTATTCCACTTCGCAATACTCCTTTCCGACAGAAAGAGTCTTGGCTACGCTCTTTCGGGCCTTCAAAGAAAGGGGATAGAGTTTGATGGTTTTGCAGATCACTTGGTCAGCGAATCATTATACTTGCATGATCCGGAAAGAAACGGAATCGAAATCTATCGAGACAAACCGATGGATGAATGGCCCTATGACAATAAAGGGCTCGTCATCATGGACTCTTTACCTCTTGACCTCCAGAGTGTGTTGAAAGAGGGAGAGGACCTCAAAAAGGAACATGAGACTTTTCCAAATGGCGCAAGGATCGGGCACATGCATCTACGTGTAACTAACCTTGAACAATCCGTTGATTTCTACACGAAGAACCTCGGCCTACACATTTCATCTGACTGGTCTAACTATGGAACGATGTTTCTAGCTGCTGGAAACTACCATCATCATTTGGGGCTGAATACTTGGAACAGTCTGAACGGAAAGAAGCACGAGCAGGGCGAAACTGGTCTAGAAATGTTCGCGTTCAATGTTGAAGAGAGTAACTCGAAGATTAAACCCAAAAGCAATGAAGATTTGCTATTGACCGATCCTGACGGTATCGAAATAACACTGAATTACAACCAAGCGAGCAGAAGGTTCGCTTGAATTTACTATGCCTTAATTTGGAAAAAGAGCAAGTCAAGATAACTCTTTCATTCCATTCCGGGCAAAGCTCATCAGTTCCCACATGCCTTAGGGGATGCTCAACAATAAAGTGATAGATTTTTGAGCATATTTTAGTGACCGCAATCAGGGGAGTACAAAATTACGACTGTAATTTATGAAACACTACGTTGAGAGCCAATTTCATCAAGAGTTTGCAAGATTGATGAAATTGGCTACAGTCGTGGGTACGGCAGAAGGGAACAGCTCAACTTCTATTTCACCGAGTCGTGTTGATTACGGCGTTGGTCATGGTGCAAATGCTGGAATAATTCGGTTATTATCTGTATGTTGTGGAGAAGCTGATCTTCGACTCTATTTCTGAGGAAGTTCCGGCAGCCATTTTCTTCCCCATTCTCCCATCGCTTCGAATACTGGAGCAAGCGATAACCCTGAAGGGGATAGAGAATATTGTACTGTAAAAGGTCGTGTTGATATGACTTCGCGTATCACTATGCGGTTCTGTTCCAGTGATTTTAGTGCCGCTGACAGCGTCTTTGAATTAATTCCAGAGCTTCTCAGAAGCTCGTTGAAACGCTTTGGTCCTTGAAGAAGGTGCCTCAGTACAAGTAGTTTAGCTTCCGAGCCGATGCTTGCAATGGTTGCAACGGCAGGGCAGGAATCTTTGACGCTAACTTTCTCTTCATCAATCTCAAAGATGCTCCCGGTCTTTGGAAATGCTACTGTTCGAAGTTTCAGTTTGGTTGCCATGTTTCGTCGACACTACTTACTTACCATAGGGTAAGTACCTTTTTATATACTTGACTGTTTCTACTAACTATAGAAAGTCAAGTGATGCTTGAATGACAACAATGTTGGAGCCATTACTCGCGTATGTTCCATATCTTGCACTATTGGTCAGAGTAGTTGTTGGTGGCACCCTGATGATACATGGCTATCCCAAGATAAAATCTAGTGCGCAGAGCGCGAACTGGATGAAAAGCATGGGACTGCCTGGAGCGACTGCCGCACTTGCAGGAATTTTGGAGTTCTTCGGTGGTTTTCTTCTTATCGTCGGTCTGATCGTGCCGATAGTTGCGCTCTTCCTAGCTATCCAGTTTGGAGCAATAACAGTAATGAAGAAAATCAAGATGAAGGCGAGCTATGTGGCATCAGGCAAACCGTCCTACGAGATTGACATGGTGTACCTGCTCTTATCCATAATACTAATCGTTATTGGAGCTGGAGCGCTTTCAATAGATGGACTGATAGGTTTCTAATATTTTAAAAATCATTCTCTTAGAATACTCGAAAAATACTTCGAAAAAACGGAACACATTTCCCTGGAAGGACTGGTTCGATCTAAATTTTGGTGACTGGAAGGACTCCCCAAAATCAGTGAGGTGGCCTCGGAACCCGATTTATCTGAGTTATTCGAACTCTGTAAGTGTTCGAATATGTATAACTCTCTTCGAGAACTGGGAGAACTTGTGGCGATTGATGAAATCATAAAGAAGGCCGAACTTGAACCAGACAGATCTGAGTCTAAAAGGACGTATCATGAAATCATTTCGAAACTAAACCATCTCCGAGGGGAGACATCCAAGATGATAGAATCAGAAAAACCGCTAAGAGGAAAGTGTTCATATTCGTAAGGAACTGTCTCTAGTTTCACCGAAGAAAATGGCCCTCGGTTTTCTCGCATGGTCTCAAATGGACGGTTTGAGTCGAGCAAAACAATTCGATCCTGTGAGCGTAATCCTGTGAGCTATTCTTTCACAATGTCACCGCACCATACTTAAAGTTGAATGCTCGGCGACCGCATTGAACTTGGGTCCTAATCGCTTTCGGTAATCCACTTCTGATGGAGCTATCTCCCTAAACGCTAGCACCACTGTGATGCATTGGACAAAAAAGAAGACAGTGTCAGCAATCGCAAAGAAAAAATGCAACCCAGCAAATCATTGGTGAAGAAAGGGAAAGGAGATATAACCTAGGCAAAAAGAGATTGAGAGCACACGTGCCAAGGATATGAACTGGACAGAGGACGCACTCGAACCCGTAAAGATGGATCAAGTATTTCGCTACATCGACAATCAATTCTTCATGAGGGCGGCGACAATCTCTCTCAATGGAAAGCTCCACAACATTCCTTCAAACTTTATCCGAATTGACGACAGGATCTACTTTGACGCGGACAACGCTTCCGTGAAAATCAAAAACATACAGAGGAACGGCAAGATAACTCTAGTCTGGAACAGCGGCAAGCCCTTCTTTGACTCAAGAGGAGTTATGATGAGGGGGAGGGCCAAAGTAATCCAGGACAAGGACCTCGAGTGGAAGGTCTACGACGCAATAAACGAGAAGAGCTTCGCCGGCCTGCGTTCCTCCTACACCTACTATCACAGGCAGCCGTTTCCGCGGGTGAAGATAGAGGTGGAGCCAATCGAGATGTTTGCATTCCACTTTGAAAAGGGTAAGCCGATAAGAGGAATCAACACAAAATAGTGGTTAGAGCATACGCTCCTCTGCACGGCAGTAAGGAAAGATCCTGACTGTTCTCCTTCCTTCATTTCGACTCTCTCCGTTTTGCAGAGTAAGCAAAGAAGAAAATCCCTTTTGTCCATCAATCTTGGAAGTTGTCATCTTACTTTTTGAAGAGCCGCCCGAATGTCGATAATTGCAACACTCTTGCGGAGCTATTGAACCATCGAGCTAGACAGGATCCCGCTCACACATTTGCCTACTATAAGGATCAGAGCATTACTCTCGAAGAGCTCGAGGAAAAGTCGACGAGTGTAGCGAGCTCCCTCATCTCTCAGGGCCTCGGTGAAGGGCAGAAGGTTGCAATAATTTCCCACTCGAGCATCGACTACCTCATCTATGAGTTTGGAATTTTGAAGTCTGGTGCGGTTTGCGTCCCGGTCAACTGTCTATTGAAGCAGCACGAGCTTTCATACCTGATCGAGAACGCAGATGTCGTTCTCGCGATACTCCACGCCAGTTACCTGCAAGAGTTCCTGCAATCGCAGGAGAGCGCACGCAACAAGATCCCGTACTATGTAATCGAAGGCGAGGATGTAGTTGAAAAGAGTCACTCTGCTGCAAACCTCTTGCAACCGACCGCCTCTTCTTCTCCCGCCCCGGATTTGGATTTGGAGGACCCGTGCCTAATTCTTTACACGAGCGGCACGACAGGGGCGCCGAAGGGAGTTGTATACGAAAACTACGCGATGGTCCCTCACCACGGAGAAACCTACGTGCAGCAGATGATGGATGTCATTGAACTAGGGCCCGAGGACACGACGTATCTTCCCTTTGCGCTTTATCACGTATTAGGGCAGGTTCACGTCGTCGGCGCTTTGCGCAATGGGGGCAGAATAGCTCTAGCCGAGAGGTTCAGCGCGAGCCAGTTCTGGAATGACGTGAAAAGGTACAACGCGACCGTCCTTGTGCATCAGGGAGCATCGATTCCGCTGCTCCTGAAACAGCCCGCAAACCCCGACCTTGACAGAAGGCACTCAGTCAGACTAACCGTCGGCGCCGGCGTTCCAAACGAGGAAACGTGGAAAGCGTTCGAGGAAAGGTTCGGGGTAAAGGTGTATGAACACTACGCGCAGACAGAGGGCGCATTTTTTGGGGCGGGAACCATGCCAACAAACAGAGTCGGCACCATAGGTCTGCCCTACCCTTCCGCGGAAGTAAGGCTAGTTGACTCTAGTGACGAAGATCTGACAAACAAGGGCGAAGCTGGGCAGCTTGTTTCAAGATTGAAACCCGGGTATGCGAAGAAGACGCCCGAAAAGTTGTACTACAAGGATGTGGAGGGAAAAGGGGTTTCGAGGTTTACAAGAGACGGTTGGTTCAGGTCGGGCGACGTTGTCCGAATTGACAGAGAGGGCTACCTGCACTACGTCGGAAAGGTGGAGACTTTCATAAGGTACCGGGGCGAGAACATCTCGCCGCTCCAGATAGAATCAGTGCTTGCAAAGCACCCTTCCATAGAGGAGTGCATAGCTATCGGGGTGCCCAACCCGGAGTTTGGTGGGGACGACATAAAAGTCGTGATTGCTCCGAGGCGTGGAAGCACGCTTACCCCGCAGGAGCTCATCTCTTGGTGTGAAGAGGCGCTCCCCAGGTTCATGCTCCCGAGATACGTCGAGTTCGTCCAAGAGTTGAAGAAGACCGAACAGACAAAGAAGATAATGCGCAGTGATTACAGGGAAAATTCGTCGGAGACATGGGATAGACTACAGCGCAAGTAAAACATCGTACGCCATAGTGAGTGAACAAAATAACTTTGAAGGAAATCTTTGAGGCAAATTCCATCGCGGTCGTGGGGGCGAGTCCCAACAAGGACAGACCAGGGTATACGCTGATCAATTCGATGCTTCTTCACGGATTCAAGGGCAAGATATTCCCGATAAATCCAAAGTATCCGGAGATTTTGGAGCTGAAATGCTATCAATCACTGACTCAGATCCCGGAAGAGGTTATTGAGCTTGTTTTCTTCGCAATTGCAGGCAGCGCAATTCTTCCACTCATAGATGATTGCTCAAAGAAAAGAGTTAGGGCGATAGTAATCATTTCGGCAGGGTTCTCAGAGTCCTCCGACGAAGGAGCGAGGCTTGAGTCGGAAATACTGGCCAAGTGCAAGAGTTGCAACATCAGGATACTCGGGCCGAACACCACGGGATTTGTATCTTCACCAAAGAAACTCGTCGCGAGCATAAATCACTTCGACACTTGGCTCTCTGGCAATCTCGCAATCGGCGGCCAGACGGGAATCTTCGCTGGTGCATACATGGACGAGGTGATGTCCAGAAAGAACCAGCGGCTTGGCTACGAGCTTAGCGTTTCTCTAGGAAACAAGGCGGACTTTGACGAAGTAGATTTCGTAAGGTATGCTGGCTCGCTCGCCCAGGTAAAGGCAATCCAGCTTTACTTGGAATCAATAAAACCCCCGCAAGAGTTCTTTGAACTGACGCATGAGCTTAAGCGCGCCGGCAAGCCCGTTATCCTGCTCCAGGGAGGGAGGACCAAGATGGGCAGACTTTCGACCAGAGCCCACACAGGATCGTCGGGTCAGGATCCATCATTTAGCGACCCGAAATTTCTACGGAGCTGCGGCGTCGAACCCGCGACTGACATCGAGGAGTTCTTTGACATTGCAAAGGGATTCTCCTACCAGCCGCTGCCGAAGGGGAGAAAAGTCGGCGTGGTCACGATGAGCGGCGCGAACGGCACACTCGCCGCGGACGCTGCGGACGAGTTCTCCCTAGAGTTTCCGAATTTCTCCGATTCAACAATGGGCATGCTGAAGAAACTCGTTCCTCCCGACCAAGTTCTCAGGAATCCGGCAGACATTGGCTTCGGGATGACTCTCGGGGGAGACATCAGGAAAAAATCCATGCAGGCTATCTTGGATGATGAGAACGTGGACACACTCCTAGCCATCGACCTTGCTGTGTCCAACTCCGACTATCCTGATGTGAAAGGAACGTACACAGGTCTAAAGACTCATGGCAAGCCAATCTTTCTCGTCCTGCAGGGAGGCTTCGTGAAGGAAAGGTGGCTCGGTGAGCTTGAGGGATTGAACATTCCAGCGTATCCCACTCCGAGGAGGGCACTGCGCGCGATACAGGCGATGTGCGAGTACAACTCCGCGATGCAACTTTAAATTCACAGCGAGTTTGAAAAGGTAGCATTCCAAGGCGGCGCCGCTCAACAAGAATGTCTGAAAAAGTGATCAAAAGGCGTAGGAACTACTCCAAGATAGCACTCAGCCCGGAACAGGCAAACAGCTTCCTAGATTCGCAGGTGTGGCTCAGAGTGGCAACACTCGATTCCAAAGAGGATATTTGGAATCTCCCGACGCACTTTGTGAGGCTGGGTGAGGCGATATACTTTGATGAAAGGCCAGATTCGGTGATTCTCCAGAACATCGAGCACACCCCCAACGTTTGTGCTGTGGCAGACACCGGATACTCATACGATGACCTTGTCGGGACGATAATTCAGGGCGACGCGAGCCTCGTGGAAGATCGGGCGACAATTGAGCAGGTTACAAAGGCAATCACCGACAAGTATACTATCCTGACCAACAGGCCTCCAGTGCAGGACTTTGCAATGCGCAAATTCGTGAAGATCCAGCCGTACAATAGCCTCGAAGTATTGAGCTGGAACTTTGGAAAGGGACACCTCTAAGCAGAAAAAACCCGAACGAGGAAAATCTTCCGAGACATAATATATATCACGCCCTCTGCGCGTCTTTACGTATTAGCAGCACTTTGAGTACTACTCAGCAGCAGCTAGCAAGGCCAATCTCAACGCTCAGGCCGACCAAGTTCGTCGGCAAGCCGCTCAAGAGGCGGGAAGACGCGGTCCTCCTGTCGGGTCACGGCACGTACGTTGATGACATAAAGTTCTCCGGAATGCTCTACGCAGTAATCCTGAGAAGTGCTTATGGTCACGCTAGGATAAAAAAGGTGGATCTTACCAAAGCGATCGAAAGTCCCGGCGTCGTCCTTGCCCTAAGTGGAGATCAGATTAAGAGGGATACAAAGCCGCTCCCGCTTTCAGTCACGCTCCCGTGGATGAAGAAGACCAACGTCTACATGATGGCCGTTGACAAAGTGTACTACACCGGCGAGCCTGTCGCGGTAGTCTTGGCCACGAGCAGGTACGCTGCCGAGGACGGAGCGGAGAAGGTCGAGGTCGAGTACGAACCACTCGAAGCCGTTGTCGACGCCGAGAAAGCTATTGACCCGAAATCGCCCAAGCTCTACGAAGGCTGGGACAGCAATGAGCTCATAGCTTACAATTTCAAAATCGGAGAAGTGGACGAGGCTCTTGCAAACTCCTATCATGTCGTGAAGGAGCGTATAGTCAGGCACAGGTACACCGCCGCCCCCATGGAGTGCCGCGGCTACCTTGCAAATTACGATCCCTTTTCAAAGACCATGACTTACTATGCATCAACGCAGACGCCGCACATTCTGAGGAGCCTTATCTCCAAATCACTTGACCTCCCCGAAGATCGGATAAGGGTGGTTGCGCCGCACGTCGGCGGAGGATTTGGGCAAAAGATTCCACTATACCAAGAAGAGCCCCTCGTAGCCTACCTCTCAATGAAAACCGGCAGACCGGTCAAGTGGATAGAGACGAGATCCGAGAATCTCAAGTCGGGGGCACACTCGCGGCAACAGGTGCACTACATGGAGCTCGGTCTTCGCAAGGATGGAACCATCACCGCAATCAGGGACAGGATGATCGCAGACCTGGGAGCATTTGTCCCACAGTCGGGCCTCGGTTCGGTCCTAGCCACGACCCTTTTCATTCCGAGCGGATACAGAATCCAGAACTATGAAATTGACCTGCACGTTGCGAACACCAACAAAGCTCCATTTGGGGCGCTCCGCGGTTTCGGAAAGGCCGATGCCAATTTCGTGATGGAGCGGATGCTGGACATAGCGGCACGTCGTATCGGGATGGACCCGCTCGAACTTCGCATGAAGAACTTCATACAGCCGAATGAATTTCCGTACAACTCGTGCACGGGCGCGATCTACGACAGCGGCAACTATCCGGGCAACCTGAAGCGGGCGGCTGAAGCCATAGGATACGAAGAGTTCCGCAGGGCACAACCTGAGCAGCATCGCAGGGGGATTTACAAAGGAATCTCCGTTTCCTTTATGATTGAGCCATCTGGAAATGCGGTCCCAGACTCGCTTCACACTGGATACGACTCCGCAACGATCCGAATCGATCCTGCCGGTAAGATTACCGCAATGGTCGGGGTTGCCGCCCAGGGACAGGGGCACGAGACTGCGCTTTCTCAAATCGTGGCCGATGAGCTCGGTGTCCTGCCCGAAGACGTCACTATCATCGAAGGCGATACAGCCATGTCGCCTTACGGCCTCGGGGCATGGGCGTCCAGGTTTGCCATAGTAGGAGTGGGCTCGGTCATCATGGCTTGCGACAAGATCAAGAGGAAGCTGATGAAACTCGCTGCCTCTCACCTTGGAGTTCCGGAAGCGGAACTGATCTTCGAGGGCGGGTATCTCACGAGTGTGAAGGACGCAAACAAGAGCATCTCAATCAAGGAACTTGCGGAAATTGCCTACACGAAGATCTACCTACTGCCTCCAGGGTTGGAGCCGGGGTTCGAGGAGACTGCGAGGTACGTAACGCCTAACATTAGGTACATACCGGATGAGAAGGGTAGGATGAACCTCTACCCCTCGGAGACGGCGGGAGCGTACGGAGTCATAGTCGAGGTTGACGTGAACACCGGAAAGGTAAAGATCGAAAAGCAGGTCTTTGTCTCGGACTGCGGGAATATCATCAATCCAATGTCGCTAGACGGGCAGATTCAGGGCGGGGTCGCAGCAGGGATTGGAGGAGCCGTATACGAGGATCTCCCCTACGATGAGAGCGGACAACTTCTTGCATCCACGTTCATTGACTACCTTGTCCCCACGGCGCTCGAAATCCCAGACGTCGAGGTGATACACATGATGACACCTTCTCCAGTCACTCTCGGCGGATTCAAGGGCGGAGGAGAAGGAGGAACAATCACGCCCCCATATGGGTTGACCAACGCGGTTCAGGACGCATTGAATCCTCTGAAGAAGGAGGTTTCTCTGCAGCCGCTTTCGCCGGAGAATGTGTGGAAAACCATCCGCAGCACTCATTAGCTCTTCTCCCTGCAGAATACTCGCTCTTTCATTATTCTTCGCAGGGGCACCGAGAAGCGCGATGCACTTTTTAGGTAACTAGCGGGATCAGCAAGGGAAAGGCTCCAAGCGATGTACCGCGACAGAGAAGAGACGACAATTCGTCAATCGGAAGAAGGAGATCAGCAGATTCTTTCTACACTTCTCGAGTTTGGCCTCACTCCGCTCCAGCGGAAAATCTTCGTTTCTCTGGTCGGCATGAGCGGACTGACCACGACCGAGATATCAAGAGTAACCAAGGTGCACCGTTCCGACGTTTACAGGGCGCTGAGAAAACTCTTAGAGATAGGCCTTGTCGAGGTAGATGTGGAGAGTCCGTCGAGGTACTACGCAATCGAGCCTATCAAGGCCGTTCGACTGCTGCTCGAGGGCAAGCGCGAGGAGCTGATTTCTTTAGAGTCGAAGACTGACGCCCTAACCGAATGGTTGGAAAGGCAGCGGGAAAGTGCGTTGCTTCGAAACCAACAACAATCCTCCGCGGCTAAGAAAGGACAGGACGACGACGACACCGCGACGTTTCGCTTGGTAAAGGGGAACGCCGTCACGCCGAAGGTAATCTCAAGCATACAATCTGCGAGAAGAGAGATAGTCAAGGTAGTGTCCGCGTTGGCGCTCCGCCGACACTACATCGAATTCGCTGAGTACGAGGAACAGGCCACAGCGCGCGGAGTCACCGTGAAGATCCTGACGGAGATCCAGCCGCAGAACTATAGAATCGCGAAGAGCTACGCAGGGTGCGCCCACCTGAGACACGTTGCAAATTTGGACAGGTCGCTCCGTTACTTGGTTATAGATGGCTCTGAGCTCGTTCTAGCAGGCACCGTGCAGTACGGAGACGAGCCCGACAGGTCCGTGCTTACGACAAAGAACAGCGTGCTTGTTCGCGGGTGCGTCAGCTATTTTGAAGACATGTGGGCAAAGTCACTTTCCTTTGAAGAGAGGTTGAGAGTCGTGACTAAATCGCTCGGTGGCGGCGGGAAGGAGCAGCAAACAAGTACACGGAGCCGCACTGAGTAGTAGATATCTACAAAAAAGGCAAGAAAAACAGCAAAGAATTTTATTCCTAAATGTTGTGGGAGAGGAATGCAACCCTAACCCCACTTATAATCAACAGCGATGGCTCCTTCGAGGCAAGGAAAGAAGAGAATTGCCTCGCCACCTGAGGACGTATCTAGAATCCTGCCAGCAGATTGAGCCCATAGAGATAAGTTTGCTCGTGCGCTCCGAGAACCAAGTGCGTTCTGACCTCGGGGATCTGACTGAGTTATGCGCTTCGATCAGAGAACATGGGTTGCTTCAACCCATCGTGGTCAGGCCGAAGGGCTCAAAGTTCGAGGTGATCTGCGGGAACAGGAGATTCGAGGCCTGCCGCCGGCTTTTGAGGCGGCACATCGACTGCATAGTGCGGGAGCTCGATGACAAGGCCGCATTCGAGATTTCGCTCATTGAAAACGTCCACAGGAGCACGCTGTCGCCTATGGAGGAGGCGAAGGCATTCCGGCAGTACGTATCCGAGTTTGGGTGGGGTGGCGTCTCAGACCTAGCGAGGAAGATAGGAAAGAGCGAAGAGTACGTGTCTCACAGGATACTTCTGCTCGATCTTCCAAGCAACATTCTCGTGAGACTCGCGAGAGGCGAGATAAGCGCAAGCCAGGCGCAGGAACTTGTGTGGTTCAAGGAGAAATCCGCCAGAGAAATCGTCGTCGAAAGATTGGAGAAGGAAAAGATCAGCGTTGCTCAGATTAGGCAGATCAGGAAGGAGCTTGAAACAAAACCCGTCGGTGTCGATTGCGCCCCCTTGACAACTTTTGCTCAGAGCATGCCTGATTTCAAGTCAAAAGGCGATGATGAAGCAAGCGAAAAGCTGCAAAAAGATAACGGGAGGTCGAGAGACAGGAAGGTCGTCGAGGAGGCCATACTTGGACTGCGAGTTGCCCTAATTAGACTCGACTCGGCAATCTCAAAAACTCAATCGAACGAAATCAAGGAAATATTGATGAAGGAGCGGTTCGAGTTGCACGGTCAGATTGACAGGCTGATCAGGGTCAAGACGCACATGCCCGTTTTGCAATAGTATATTCCAGCTGCTCTATCTGCCTCAGGTCCAGGCCGAGTTCTGCCCAACGGAGACCTCGTAACCCATCTCCTTTGGATCGATGTGCACGTCCAGCACTTCAACTGCAGAAGAAGAGATTGCTTGTTTCAGCGCTGGAGCGAGTTCTCTCTCACTTTTCACCGAAAGGGCTTTCGCCCCAAGTGCCTCTGCGAGTTTCGCAATATCGAGCTCAGGTTCCACAATTTCAGCACCAGTGTGTGACAGTTGTTGTCGGTTCATCCTTACCCTCTTCCCAAAACTGTCGTAGGCAAGCGCCACCGAAGAGTATCCTGAATTGTTACAGATTATCACTGTAATTTGTACTCCATAGTGAGCAGCGCTCCAAAGGGCCTGGGGGCCAAACGTGAATGCTCCATCCCCCACAAACGCAATGACTTTCCGTTCAGGCTTGCCCAGCTTTGCGCCGATGGCTGCACCAATTCCCCATCCGAGGCACCCCGCGCTCCTCCCCATTAGCGACCCTGGTTTCGTGAAGACGAAGAGTTCAGAAAGGTAAGAGGAGGTCACAACGCCTTCGTCCACGATTATGAAATCCCCATATTGCTCGCCCCTCCCAAGGACATCATACAAAGCGCTGACAAGCCTCCAAGGCTTTATCCCCTGATTGTCTCCGGGCCTTGAGGCAAGTTGTTCCCTTTCCTTCAACCTCTTCTCGTGGATCTGCTCGATCCTCTCCATCCTCTCTTTCCTCTTTTCGACTTGAGGATGCTCTAAGTTTCTTGAGGCCTTGTCAAGGAAGAGAGCAGCAACGTCAGGCGTACCCATGATCGAAACGTCGGTCTTGATGTTCTTCCCGAGCTCCCATGGATTTGCTTGGATGTGAACGACTTGCGTTGTTTTCGAATCTAAAATATCATGCTCATAGAATTTTCTCTCGGTGAAAAGCTGACCACCGAGTCCCACGACGAGATCGGCGCCCTTCATCACCTCAGATTCTCGCCTGAACAATCCGAGGTAGCAGGTATTATTTTGTGGAAAGCTTACGTTGTAAGCCGAGGGGTAAGGACTTTCCAATACGACAGGGACGGAGAGCCTTTTGCAAAACTCTTCTAGTGCCTTAATTGATGCTTCGTTTTTTACTTCCCTGCCTATGATGAGGACGGGCCAGTCGGCACCATCAATCATCGATACAAGCTCTGAGATTTGGCTCTGGTCCGGCGTTATCGTTGTTCTCTGAGGGGACGGCAAAGGAGGAGGAGAAATAGCTCTTTCATACTTCTCCTCAAGTATGTCTTCGGGAATTATCACGCAGCAGGGACCGGGCTGTGTTGAATTCAGAATGGAAACGGACCTTTCAATTGCAGTTTCCACGTCGCTGGGCGACCTTGCGTGATAGCACCAGCGTGTGACTGGCTCGGCAAGATCCTCGAGCTTGTCGAGCGAAAGTCCTGGCTGGCGTATAAGCGACCTTGAATTCACGTCTCCGACAATTATCAAGAGCGGGACGCTGTCGACATACGCGTTGTACAGATTGGGCAGTGCGGTCGAGAGGCCCGGAGTCGTGTGCAAGACGACGACGCCGATGTTTCCGCTTGCCCTCGAGTACCCATCCGCCATCGCAAGAGACGCGTTCTCATGAAGCGAGGAGACGAACTTGAGCTTCTTTGACTGCGAGATCGCGTTTATCAGCGAAACTGTTGTCGAGCCGGGGACTCCAAAGACATACCCCTTTCCCTCCAGATGCTCGAGAAACTCGACTATGCTATCGGCGATCAATGTTTCAATGGATCCTCGCTCTGACACTAATTATTCCTGTGTTGTTCTTCAAAGCCATGTGCACAATGAAATGAAGGAGAGAACCTCGCATCCTCTGTACTGCGGAAGAAAAAGGGGAGCTTCCAACGTGCCGCACAGTTCAACACGCCTCATTTAAACTCTTTAAGCATCACAAAACAACACGGGAAATCGTACACTATATACAGCGACGGAGGTTCTGTTAGAAGAGAAAATGCCAAAGGATTTGCGATACTTCCTGAAGGAGGTCGAAGAAAAGCAACCCAAGGATTTTGTGCACGTGAAAAAGGAGGTGAGCCAAGAGTTCGAACTCTGCGGCGTCGTCAGAAAATTCCAGGATCTTGGAAAGTATCCACTGGTCTACTTTGAGAAGGTCCAGGGCACGAACATACCCGTGGTCTCGAACCTCTTCGCTTCTCCCAGTCGCCTCGCCCTGGCTTTCGGTGTGAGAGAGTCGAACCTGCTCCAGGACTACATGGCTGTTGAGGACAAGAAGATACCCTCCAAGATAGTCTCAGACGGTCCGGTCAAGGAAAACAAACTCATCGGTGACAAGGTTGACCTCTCAGTCCTGCCGCACATAACCCACTGTGAGAAAGATGCTGGCGCCTACGTCACTTCCGGCGTCCACGTGTTCAAGGACCCGGACACTGGAAACTATGATACCGGGATTTTCAGATTACAGTACAAGGGGAAGAACAAGTTCGGCGTGCTATTCGGAGACTACTCGAAGGCAATGTCCGTTGTCAGAAAGTACGAGTCGAAGGGCAAGCCGACCGAGATGGCTTTCTTCATCGGGCACCACCCCGCCGCGACATTAACCTCGCAGACGAAGGTGCCATTCGCCACAGACGAATTCGCTGTGATGGGAGGCTTGCTCGGAGAGCCGGTCGAACTTGTGCCGTGCGAGACCGTGGACCTCAGAGTCCCTGCCTACGCCGAGATTGTCGTCGAAGGCAGAATAGTGCCGAACGTCAGAGAGCCCGAAGCTCCGTTCGGAGAGTACACATGGTACTATGGGTTGGAGAGGATGTCCCACATTCTGGAAGTATCCGCGATAACTTTCCGCAACAATCCGATCTACCACGATGTGTTCAGTGCGCACGCGGACCACAACATGGCCGCGAAGACACAGAGGGAATCGGTGATCTACAAGAGGCTGAAACTCTCAACGCCGACAGTGCGCGACGTACACCTCCCTCTCTCGGGGACGTGCAGACACATCGTCTACGTTTCCTTCAAGAAGGATTACGACGGGCAGGGCAAGATTGCTTCGATATCAGCTCTTGCGGCTGATCCTATGCTAAAACTCGCGGTCATCGTCGACGATGACATCAATGTGAGAAATGAGGAGGAGGTGTGGTGGGCTGTTGCAACTCGGGTTCAGGCCGATAGGGCGATCACCACCGTGACCGAGGCCTACGTCGCAGAACTGGATCCTTCTGCGTACTCCATCCGATCAAGGAGCGAGAGGGCCTCGCTCAATACAAAGTGGGCCATCGACGCGACTCGGCCGATTGACCTCCCGTTCCAGGAAAAGGCGGACGTGCCTGAAAAGTACTGGAAGGACATCGACCTGAAAGACTACCTGTAAAGAACGAAGCGATGGAAAAGAAACAGCAGAGATAGGAGAACAAAAGAAAATGTCATCATCTGACAAGCTGACTCAAGAGAACGCGGTCCTCCTATTGGAGAACCTACTACTCAAGGAGAGGATGGACTTGAATTTGTGGGACGTGAGGCAGATGAAGGCTAACGTGGATTTAATGAAGAAGATCGCGGAGAAAGCTCCGTGGTCGGAGCCATCAAAGCCGTTGAGCTCCAAGCTGATCCAGACTCTCGTCGAGTTGCTACAGATAATTCAAGAAAAGGATGCCACGAGGGTGAACGCGGGACACACGCACGTCGAGCAGGCGCTTAACAATTTAAGGGACTCTACCTTTGGTCTATGAGCGGTGTTAGAATTCTTTGACCACAACGGCAGTTAGGGCACCGCAGTACAGTCTCCTGATCGATGGCGAGCGCGTCCCTTCGCACGATGGCAAAAGCGTTCCAATACACAATCCTGCAAACAATAATGAAACGGTTGGCGAAGTCTATGTCGGCTCAATTGAGGACGCAAAGGAAGCTGTGGACTCTGCTCAAGCGGCGCTGAAAACTTGGAGGGAAACAACGCCGCGCGCCCGCTCACAGGTCCTGTTCAAGGCCGCTGACCTCATAGACGGCGCGAGCGACGAAATTGCAAGCACACTGACAAAAGAGCAGGGCAAGCCCTTCCCCGAGGCCCTGGGCGAGGTGAAATTTTCGAGCGCCGTCCTCAGGTACTATGCGGGTCTTTCTCCAACAATTTCTGGGCGGCGGGTTTCGTTATCTGATCCGACCGAATTTGGGTTTGTGCTGAAGCAGCCCGTTGGCGTATGCGTCGCAATCACGCCGTGGAACTCTCCCGTCGTCCTCATGGTGGTCAAAATAGCTCCTGCCCTTGCAGGAGGGAATACAATTGTCGTAAAACCGGCGAGCTCAACGCCGCTCGCTGACCTGATGGTGTGCGACCTCATCTGCAAGGCTGGACTCCCCAAAGGAGCATTGAACGTAGTCACGGGTTCAGGCGCGGTGGTCGGGGAGGAATTGATCTCAAACAAAAAGGTCTCCAAGGTTGCGTTCACGGGAGAGACCGAGACAGGCAAGCGAGTGATGAGCATAGCCTCGAGGGGAGTCAAGAGAGTGAGCCTGGAGTTAGGCGGAAGCGACCCAATGATAGTCTTTGAGGACGCAGATCTTGACCGAGCGGTCGACGGCGCCCTCCTGAGCAGATTTCGCAACTGTGGCCAGGTTTGCATGAGCGTGAAGAGGCTCTACGTGCATGAGGACAAGTACAACGTGTTTTTGGAAAAACTCTCCGAGCGCATAAAGAAGATCAGGGTGGGGAACGGACTAGCAAGCTCGACGAGGATGGGGCCACTGCACTCGAAAAGCCAGAAGGATAAAATCAAGGAGCAGCTCGAAGACGCGCTGCAAAAGGGAGCCAAGGTGGCTTACGGTGGAAGCGAGCCTAAAGAGGAGGAGCTCTCCGGCGGGTACTTTTATCTCCCAACGATAGCCACAAGTGTTGACACTGGTTCTAAATTAGTGCAGGAGGAGGTCTTCGGCCCGATCCTACCAGTTTTCAGGTACTCGACTTTTGAGGAGGCAATTGCGCTCGCAAACGATTCTCCATACGGACTCGGGGCGTCGGTGTGGACCAGAGACCTGGACAAGGCAAACCGCGCTGCGGACAGGATAGACGCAGGCACGATCTGGATAAATTCATTCCACGAAGCTCAGGTAGACCTGCCATTTGGTGGATTGAAGGAGAGCGGGCTCGGGAAGGAGATGGCCCTAGAGGGACTGGAGAACTATCTTGAGACAAAGTCGGTCGTTGTAAACTCGAAGGGAAAGACAAGACCCTGGCTCTGAGAGAGAGCCTCTCGCCGCCTTCGAGTAGACATCTACTACACTAGTTTTTTTCCTGATGCAATCGAGGCCCAGGCTTCGGCGAAGCGCTCGACTGCATGGTAGAGGCTCTTGTCCTCGGTTGCAAGTGAAATTCTCACGTAGCCTTTCCACCGCTCTCCGAAGATCGAGCCTGGAAAGAGTGCGATTCCCTCATTCTCGAGGAAATCTAAAACGAATTCAGATGCATCGGCGATGACCTTCTCGGGCATCTTGACGAACAGATAGAAGGCTCCCTGCGGGATGCGGACGGGTACCCCACTTTTACGGAGCATGGAAACGCACCTGTCGCGCCTCTCCTGATACTTTGTGCATCGAGCCGCGATGAAATCCTGCGGTCCCGTTAGGGCGGCTACTCCGGCCTTCTGGATGTATGGGCTGACCATGGTGATTGTAGCCCTCTGTGACTTCAGGAAATCCTTGCAGATCCTTCTCCTCGCGATTATGTATCCTAGGCGGAAGGGCACCATGCTGTATGTCTTGGAGAAACTTCCCAAACCAATGATGTATTGGCTGTCAGCCGAGAAGGACCAGGCGTGGCAATGGTTTCTTCCGTCGAATACGATCCTGTCGTAGATCTCATCCGAGAGAAGATAGATTCCTCTCCCAGAGCAATAGTTCGCGACCCTCTTCACCTCGTCCCTGCCTAGCGTCCATCCGGCTGGATTGTTGGGATAGTTTAGCAGGATCAACTTTGTCTTGGGAGTGACCTTTGAGAAAAGCTGGTCAAGGTCTAGCTTAAATGCCGCTGTATCATCGGAAAAGGATGTGGACACGGGTACCGTACGAAGCTTTGCCTCCGTCAGTTCGGCGATCTCAGCGTAGGCGGGGAAGAAGGGCTCGTGCACAAGTATTTCGTCGCCGGGATCTACCAAGGAAAGAAGAGAGATGAAGAGTGCGTGCTTTGATCCCGAAGTGACTATGACTTCCTGTTCTCCGGTGTCAACGCCGCTTTCCATTGTATAGCGCTCCGCGATCAGCCTCCTCAACTCGATTGATCCGGCTGAAGAGGTGTACGAAGTCAGGGGAGTCTCCAGGGCTTCTTGCATTGCCCTCGAAATGTGCGCTGGTGCCGGAACCTCAGGCTGCCCAAGCGAGAGGTCTATGATCTCTCTCCCTTTGGATTGGAGCTGCCTGATTTTGTCTGCAAGCTCGAACATCACGGATGGAGGGACCCTAGAGATCCTTTCGGATGGCGACTTATAGGGTCGAACTTTTTCAGGCATACCCGTAGAGCTCCAGCGCAGCCTTTTTCGTGATGAAGCCGTTTCTCAAATCTGACTCAATGCTTGCCTCATCCCTCTCGTGAGGATCGTAAAATCCGCCGCTCCCAGCGTTGTCCATCCTTATCGTCCCATTCTCCCTTAGGGCATACATCCCCATAGAGCTTACCTCGCTCCCGTCAACGAAACACTTTCTTGGAGTTCCGGACATCCCGCCCTTAAGTCCCTCGGGGGGAAAGCGCGACTTGTTTCCTATGAATGCAACCTTGGCGGGCCGGCCCGAGATGTTCCTGATGGTGTAGGAAACTCCCAGCCCTCCCCTGAACTTCCCGGCGCCTCCAGAGTCGGGTATCAGCTTGAGCTCCTCCACGAGGAGAGGAGTCGTGCTCTCCAAGACTTCCGCTGATATGTGCGAGGTGACGGTGGGTATTCCTGTAGAGTTGAGACCGTCCGATTCCGGCCTCGCCCCCATTCCCCCGCCACCAATCACCGTGATCGCGACGAAGGGCCTTCCCTTGGAGTCGGTCCCTTTTACAGTGCAACTGGAAGGGAGGCCCGTGTCGGCAATTGTGCGGTCCGGTACTATCTGCGACAGTGCCTTCCATACTGCTATTGGGGCGTGCCAGCCCATTATGTGCCTTGCACCGCAAGCAGCCGGAGGCCTAGGATTCAGGACAGAGTTTTCGGGCGCCTCCACTTTGAAAACGTCCATCGTTCCCTGATTATTTGGGACGTAAGGCGCGACGACGCATTTGGCAGCGTACACCGTATACGCCCTAGTATATACAAAAGGCGAGTTTATCCCATAGTCGGACCTGGGCGAGGTGCCCGCGAAATCGATGAGCATGGACTCGAGATCGTGCGAAACCTTGCAGTGAATTTTGTGGTCGACCCCAAAGCCTTCCACCCCAACTTCGGATTCGCCAACGCCCTCAGGGAGTTTCTCAAGCTCGCTCCTCACGGCGCTGACCGACGTTTCGATTATTCTGTCTGCGACCCACTCTAGGTCGCGCAGGTTGTACTCGGCGAGAATGCCTAGGAGGAGCCTGCTCATTGTCTGAGCTGAGGAAATATCCGACATGATGTCGGCGATAGTCTGAGCCGGCAGGCGAACGTTAGCGCTGATGATCTCGCGGATCGTCCTGTCAAAGACTCCTCTGCTCATAATCTTCAAGGGCGGCAGCTGTAGCCCCTCCTCGAATACCTCTCCTGCGGTCGCCGACCAGATCTGACCCCCAATGTCCGGGAGATGACTGACGGCGCCGGCGTACCCGATTATCTCTCCCTTTCCTCGATTAGTGGAGGAGGAGAAAATTGGAAGTATCACGGAGATATCATTGACCTGCCCGGTCCCAATCCACGGGTTATTTGTTGCGAGCACGTCGCCAGGTTTCAGGTCTTCGACTGGTATGACCTTCAACATCTCGGCAAGTGTTGTCGGAAGCGTTCCGATGAATGAGGGCGGGCCGGCCCAGGCCTGCGCGATTGATCTGCCTTTAGAGTCGAAGAGCTGACACGTTGCGTCGAGCGCTTCCCTGACTATTGGGGAGAACGAACTGCGTATTAGGGCGCTGTATGCTTCATCGGTCACCGAAATCAATCGATCCCAGAAGAGTCCAAAGGTGGTGGAATCAAGGAGGGGCTTTCCGCTCATGTCCTTTCTTTTCTTCTTTGTCATCATTCTATTGTCAGTTCCCATGCTTACTCTTCTCTCTCCTCTTGGAGTTCAATGACAAGGTTGTAGTGAGAGTCGATCTTCGCATTCGCGCCTGCAGGCACAACTGCGGCGGATTCAATCTCTTGTACCAGAGTCGGTCCCTTCAAGGTATCCCCCTTTTTGAGAGAATACCTGTAGACCTTCTCGAATTTCCTGAATTTGTGCGATGTAGGATCAAAGGCCGTCCTCGTGCCTCTGCCAACAGTTTTGTGGAGCGATGACAGCTTCTCGCGAAACTCTTCTGGCGATGACTTCCTATTACTTACATTGTCATGTGCAGACATGACAGTTACCTTGAAAGAAACAATGTCTGCGTAAGGTGAAAAACCGCTGAGAGAGTACTTTTGCCTATAATAATTCTCGAAAGTCTTGAATAGCAATTCGAATTCCTTATGCGTCGGCACTTCGCCGGGCAGGCTCACGGGGATCTCGTATCCCTGACCGTGGTAACACATGTCCAACTTCCTGATAGCCGCTATCTCAGAGTCTCTTACTCCTGCAGATTTGAGAACCGACCTTCCTTTCTCAATCAGAGAATCGAAGGTGGAGCGGTATGATTCGTAATCAATGTCAGGGAGCTCTGCCCGCTTTGTCTGCGCAAGATCAATTGAAAGAGGGGTGACGATCAAGCCCTGGGCAGACAGCACGCCAGCTCTAAGCGGCACGACGACCTTAGTCGCACTTAGCTTTCTTGCTATCCTCGCCGCATGTATCGGTCCCGCGCCTCCAAAGGGAACGAAGGAGTATTTTCTATAGTCGACGCCGATCTCCGAGGCATACAATCTGAACGCGGATGCGACATCTTCGTTCACGCGTTCGTAGATTGCCCAAGCTCCCTCCTCCAAGCCAAGGTCTGTGTTCTTGCAAATCTTTTCCTCGATCGATTTCCTCGCGAGCTCAACATTGAGTTTCATCGCGCCCCCGAGAAAGTAGTTCTCATCAAGGTAGCCGAGCACAAGATCGGAATCAGTTACGGTCGGTTCGGACCCTCCGAGGTCGTAGCAAGCGGGGCCGGGTTTCGCGCCTGCGCTCTCAGGACCGACCCTGACTATTCCGAGTTTGTCTACCCTCGCAATGCTTCCTCCGCCTGACCCTATCTCTATCAAGCGCACGACTGGGATGCTTATCGGGATGCCACTGCCTCTGCGAAATTTGTCAAACCTAGCAGCCTCAAACTCGTAGGACTTTTCTACCTGCCACTCCTTGAGTACGCAACCTTTCGCAGTGGTGCCTCCCATGTCGAAGGAGAACGCCCCGCGTATGCGAAGCTCCTTTGCAATCTTTGCCACGACCGAGACGCCCGCGACGGGCCCGGATTCAAGAAGCAGGACCGGGACATTCTTTGCAACCTCGGTTTCAACGACCCCGCCTGAACAGGTCATGATGAGTAGTTTGCCCTTGAAACCGAGCTCAGAGAGTCTCGACGAGAGGTCGTCGATATACTCTTTGATTATTGGCTTGATGTAGGCATCGACCACAGTGGTCGAAGTTCTCTCATACTCCCTCGCTTGGCTCGTCACCTCGTGCGAGGCCGAGACGGAGAGATCGGGAAAGTTCTTGCGCACAATCTCCCTTGCCCTAATTTCGTTCTTGGGATTGGCGTAGGAGTGAAGAAAAGTAATCGCTAGCGAGGAAATCTTTCTCTCCTCGGAGAGGAGCTCTCTGACCTTATCTGTTACTTCTACCTCATCGACTTCCTTCAAGACCTCTCCGGAGGCAAGCACTCGCTCAGAAATTCCGCGCCGGAGAAAGCGCGGTACGTAGGGGTCGGGTACCTGTAGCTTTAGGTCGTACTGGTTGTACCTCAGCCCCTTCCTGATGTCGAGTACGTCCTCAAAACCGCTCGTGGTGAGAAGTCCGGTGGTGCTCCCCTTCCGCTCGATTAGGGCGTTGGTTGCAAGCGTGGTTGCGTGAAGTATTTTATCGACCTGCCCGAGCTCCACACCGTGAATTTCAGCCAACCTCTCAAGGCCCTCTAGTACGGCGTCGGCCGGCCTATCTGGAGTTGTAAGGACCTTTTCGGTAAAGAACCTCGACCCTTTCAAATCAGAGGCGACAAAGTCGGTGAAAGTGCCCCCAATGTCAACTCCGACGATATAGCGCACGCGAAACCGCACCTGTCTCCCTTGGGTTTTTGACAATGGATGATGCATTGCAGATTAAAGGATTAGGAGGGAAGTGGAGCGAGGGGATGCACACCGCATGTTTCTTCTTTTTAACTGTAGAAAAAAGGGAACAGAGATATTCTTCATCGAGTTCAAAGAAAATTCACACACCGTCAAAGGTTAATTAGCGATAGGTTGGTCATTGCCGCACGTGAAGGGCACAATCAAGGGATTCGACATCGCTCCGTTTGCGAGCGCAGAGGAAACACTTCGCTACGCCCTGCTCGCTGAAAAACACGGCGTGAGTGGATTCTGGCTCGGCGAGGGACTCCACGGACGAAGCGCAACGGCCTTGCTCTCGGCCGTCGCAGTACAGACAAAGAAAATCCAGCTCGGCACCGCGATAATCGGTGTTTACAACAGGCATCCAGCAATCATAGCGATGGAAGCCGCGACTATCGATGAGCTATCTGGTGGGAGGTTCAACATCGGGATAGGTGTGAACGTCTCCTCGCTCGTAAAACATGGCCTGGTGAGCGACGCCAAATCCGCAACGAAACAGAAACCATACGAAGCAATGAAGGACTCTGTAGAGATAATCAGGGGACTGCTCTCGGGCAAGAATACCGTATACCACGGCCAGGTTTTCAGCCTGCCAGACCCAGGAAGTACCCTGAACTTTCACGGGTTCAGGCCTCTGAGGCCCAATCAACCACTGTACCTGGGGAGCAGGAGCCCGAAGATTTTGGAGCTGACCGGTCAAAAGGCTGACGGTGTAATTCTATCCAGGTCGCTCAGCGCGTCTGGGTCCTACGTCAAAGACAGCCTCAAGCATATTTCGGACGGCGCGCGCAAGGCGGGAAGAAGTCTGGACGACCTTGTAATTGCGTCGAATCTCACTTTCTCTGTCTCGAAGGACTCTGAACTCGCAAAGAACCATGTGAAGGAGGTCGTCGCTTTGTACGTCGCGGACCCGACGTTGACAGCGGAAAACCTCATGCTCCAGCACAGCAAGGTCAAACCCGAAGATCTCGAGCGGGTAAAGCAGGGATTGCGCCAGGGAGGGATGCACAGGGCCGCCGAGCTTGTTAGTCCTGAGATGATCGAAGAGTTTGCAATAGCGGGCAACGTGGATGAGTGCGTGGGCAAACTAGAGGAGCTCGGAGAGTTAGGCGTCCAGGTTCCAATCGCCTTTGACCTTATCGGCCCGAGACCCGAAGAAGCGATTGAGCTCATCGCAAAGGAGATAATGCCGAGGTTACTTGACTCTTAGATAGAAACAAGTCCGTTCGCAGTTTTGATACTCTGGAACATTTTTTCCAAGGATAGATCAGTTTCGTGGCATTCAACGCCTAAAGGAGAAAGCGCATCCTCGATTGCGTTGACGAGAGCCGCGTAGCCGCAAATGTTAGGGCTTTCGGACATTCCTTTGAACCCTCCGGGCATGCGCGAGGGCGTAGCGGTGTGCGCTATGGAAACATCGCCTGGCGCGTCCGTGGAGGAAGGAAGCAGATAATCCATAAATGTGCTCGAGAGGAGCTGCCCGTTGGCATCGTACCTTATCTCCTCGAGGAAGACTCCACCACTCACCTGAGCCACGCCGCCGTAAATCTGGCCATCTACCGCCTGAGGAGAGGCGACGTTTCCGCAATCCTCGACCACCGTGTATCTCAGTATCTTCGCTCTTCCTGTCGCCGGATCTACTTCCACTACTGGAATGTGCACCGTGTGAGAAAATGAGTTGAACGGCCCTCTTTTTTCCGGTCTGAAAGTCGCGCTTGCCTCCAAGTTTGGCTTCAAGTTGGTTGGTAGGCTTCCGACAGCAGCATCCGCATAGAAGATTCGTGCAAGTTCCTTGATAGGCATGCGTTTCTCCGTAGAACCCTCTAGGAATACAACCCCGTTCTCGATTTTGATTTGCGAAACATCGCTCTTCCAGATGTAGGCTGCAGCCAAAGCGAGCTTCTCCTTAATCTTGTCCAAGCACTCGAGCACCGCGGGGAGTACAATCGGCGAAAACCTTGATGCCCTAACTCCGCAGTCGTACGGAGTGAGGCTGGTGTCGCCTTCAAGTAACTGAACGTCCTCGGGAGAGGTCCCAAGCTCCCTTGACACAAGCGCGGCCACGGCTAGGGCGTGTCCCGTCCCAATCGAGGCCGTCCCGAGCGAAATCGAAACCTTTCCCTCGCCGTCCATCCTTAACATGGCCGAGCCAAAATCCACTGGATCTGATTGAGCGTTACTGGTTCCGGGTACGCCGGTGTATGCGTTGACCGAAGAGGGTTCGATTGCAAGAGAAAGGCCGACGCCCACAAATTTACCGTGCCCACGCAACTTCCTTTGCTCTTTTCTAAACTCGTGATAGCCAGAGACCTCAAGAGCCGCTTCAAGCGCCTTTGAATAGTCCGCCTCGTCGTAGACCAACCCGAGCGCGGTCTGGAAAGGCTCGTCCCGCAAGCGGATCAGATTTCGACTTCTGATCTCAAGAGGGTCGATGTGTAATTCCCTTGCAGCGATGTCGAGCAGCCTCTCGACCACGAATGTTCCATTCTCCGATCCAAACCCCCTGAACGGGCCGTACGGACACTTGTTAGTGAGGACGACCTTGCCCTCGAAATCAATAGCTCTCGTCCTGTAGGGTCCTTGTAGCGCGTGCGCCGCCGTGAGCACCTGCCCGCTTATTCTGGTGTCGAGGTAGGCTCCGGCATTGACCACCGCCCTATCTCTAATTCCTAGAAGTTCGCCATCTGAAGCAAACGCGGCCTCTGCATAATGGGTCTGCTCTCTCGCCTGAGGAGACGACGCAATCGACTCAGATCTTGTTTCGACCCACTTCACCGGCCTTCCACATAGCTTAGAGAGGATACAGACAACTATGTACTCCGGCGGAAGCTGTAGCTTTGCCCCGAATCCTCCTCCGATGTCGGGAGCAACGACCCTGACCAGTTTCTCCTCTATTCCGAGCATCTGTGCCAGGTGCCCGCGCATTATGAAAGGTATCTGAGTCGAAGCCCAGACGCTGAGGGCGCCTGAACCTGAATCGAAACTTGCAACTATTCCCCTGGGCTCCATTGGGGTGGGGGAGTGCCTGTGCATTCTGAACCGCTTCTTCACGATAAAGCGCGCCTTGCGAAAGGCCTCTTCGATATCGCCGCCGCTCATCTTGATTGAGAGCGCTAGGTTCCCTCCAAGCTCTTCGTGGACAAGAGGCGCAACATGTTCCAGAGCCTTCTCGGCGTCCATGACCACCGGTAGGGTCTCATAATCAGCTTCGATGGATTCAAGGGCATCCTCGAGTTGACTTCTGCTTTCACACACAACCGCTGCGACAGGTTCGCCCAAGAACGCAACATTATCCCCGGCAAGACACTTCCACTCGGGTATCCTTGCTTCTCCTTGTGTATAGAGGTACGCCGGAAGAGCCGAAGTATACTTTCCGATCTCCTTTCCTGTTAGTTTGACGATCAGGTCCCGTTGCGCAAAATCGATCTTTCGTATCCTAGCATGCGCATAAGGGCTTCTAACAAAACCGGCGTAAGCCATTCTTGGGAAGGAAATGTCGTCAACGAAAGTGGCTGTGCCTTTCAGATGCTTCTCGTATCCCGACGATATGTTACTCCCACCAACTCGTATCGGTTCGGCTAATGAAGGAAGCTATGCTTTGTTTTTCTTCTTAAAGAATTTTCACATTCTGTTTGCTTTGCATTGGTTAAAGTGTGGGGCCGCATAACTAGCCACGAATAGATAGATCGACAAGCTTTGAATGAAGAGGGAAAGTGCCGCAGTTCAATCTCCTTCGCATCAAGAGGAGGATTTGTGCTGCAGGCTTAGGATGCTCGCAGTGCCTCAACCGGTGGCAGCCTTGAGGCACGCCAAGCAGGCAAGAGGCCAGCTAACCCACCGACCACCGTAGCCAGTCCGATTGCAAGAAGCAAGAGCTCCGGACTCAACGCGGGTGTAATGGAGATTGATGGACTGCTCGAGGCCGACGATACAAAGCCTCCGCCAGCTGCAAATCTCGTACCGCCGCCTACAGCGCCGGTACCTGGAATCCGGGTCCCCGAGCCCTGAAGGAGCGTGACTATTAGGAAGGAAAATGCCGATCCGGCAGCTGCGCCGATTACGCCTCCGAGGAAACCTGTGACCAGCGCTTCCGAGATGAAGCTCAGCATGATCGTTCTAGAGTTCGCCCCAAGCGCCTTCAGTATCCCTATCTCCTTCGTCCTCTCAAGCACCGAGGTGAACTCTGTAGTCATTATTGCGATGAACGCAACGAGCACCGAGATGCCTCCGACCGCCTCGAGAAGTGTACTGGTTGATTGAGTGACCGACTGGATGGTCGAGAGTATCGAAGTCACGGACGTTACCCTGACGTTTGTCCCGAATAGGTTTGTGAGCTCCGATTCCACCTGATTCACGACGGAAGCACTCGAGGCCACGACCATTACTCCGCTGTACGAGTAGCTGTGCAATAGAGCCTCTCCCGTAGCAAGGGGGATGAACACCGCTTCGTCGGGGTTGAGGAAGAATCCCTGCCCAAAGGAGTTGTAAATGCCGCGCACAATGAATGATTTTGAGGCGGATGACGAACTTTGAGTTTGAGCCTGAGGGCCGAAGCTCGCCCCCCTGCCTAGAGTTGAAATTGAGAGTATCTGGTTGAGCGTAAGATTAGAGGCCCCACTCAAATTCGGGAAGGCAACAGAGTGCCCTACTATGGCCCCACTGAGATCCGAGCTGCTCGGGAGAGATCCATATTCTATGCTCAAGCTCGGAAACACGGAAGTCAGCTTCGATAGATCCGTGGCAACAATCTGCACAGACACCGACTCGCCGCCCTGATTTACCGATCCGCTCAGCATTTGATAGGGCAGTGCGGCTGAGACGCCTAGCTGCGATTGAATTTCCCCTAGATTACTCTGCGTCAGGCTAAATCCACGGGCGGTCGAACTCACGAAGATGGTCGTCGCACCGAGTTTATCAAACTGAGCAGAAGCTGCGTTACTGTAGCCCTGAGTCGCGGCGACCAGCGACACAATCGTAGCCGGCCCGATTACTATGCCTATTATTGTCAGAGCCGTCCGGAGCCTTCGGTCGGTCATCGCGCGGAGCGCAAAGACAAACTGGTCTTTTACTCTCAAAAGGCCTTCAGGCGCCACCCACACACGCTAACCGGTATCAGACGACTCCAGAGTCTGCGCCGCGATTTTGCCGCCTTCTTCGCCTGACGAATATCGCACCGGCCAGTGCGGCAACTACGATCAGCGCAACCATTGCGTACAGGGTGATGAGCACGAGGCCCTCGCCGGACGGGTTCACCGTCGAACCTGTCGAAGGCTGGGAAATTGAGAACGCGGGTTGTAGCGTTGCGGTCGTGTTTTGAGCAAAAGCAAGCTGGTCCCCAAAGCTGTCCTTGTATATGATGACCAGAGTGACGAGAGCTGCGGTCGCAGAATTCCTCGAAGAGTAGGGCACAGTGGCTGTGAATGGAACCGGCGTGTTGGGGTCGACCTCCCCTATGTATGCGCTAGGAGAAGATGATGATTCTGATTTTGAGGTAAAGTTGGTGAATCCACTTGCGCTCGCGTAGTAAGCGATGGCGGTGCCTTCATTGAGAAGCGTCCCGCTCACAGTCAAGTTTCCCGACCCCTGGGTCACCTGTTCATCCTGTATCACAAAGTCTATTGTCCCTGTTAAGATGAAGCCGACCTGTACCGTCTGGGTACTTGAGACGCCGTACGCGTTGGTGTATGTAACGGAAACGCTCCCTCCGTATGCTCCCACCGTTGCGGACGGCGACGTGACAATCGTGGCTTCATACACCATGCTGGCATTCTGCGCAACCTGTCCACCGTCCTGTGTATAGGAGGAGTTTGACATGACCACGAGCGGTTGTGCTACAGTCAGAGAAAAAGTGGGGTTGTAGATCGGCGTCTTGCCCGTGTTGGTAATCAAGAACGAAACAGTCGAGGGCATGCCGCTCGTGAGGTGGTCGCTCACGCTGGTGACGGAAATGGAAGTGCCGACGGAGGGACTAGCCACATAGAGTCCCACGCTTGTGGAAGAAGTGCTGCTCGCGTCTGATCCCGCGACAAAGTAGTTTGTTGAAAGAGAGAGAGTAACCGGAGTGTTGGATGCGGAGGCCGAGACAAATACGCTGAGCTCTAGCATGGTGGATGAACCCGCTGTGAGGTTTGGCAGCGTCTGAGGTTGCGATAATACACTCACAGAGGATGGCGTGACAGAGACCTGAGTCGAAATTTGAGTGAGTGTCTGGGTTCCCTCGTTTGTTACGACCAGGGAAACATTGTTGACCTGTCCGGGGGTGAGCGACTCTTGCGAAGCTCTGTAGGCTATGTTTGCTCCCGCTCCGAGCGATCCCACGAAGAAACCCAGAGTCTGACTCTTGGACTGCGTGTTGTCGTAGGCGTCAAGGTATGAGTTCGTAAGCGTGAGTGTAATCGAGGATCCAGCCGCCGATGCGCTGACGTACATTTGTATAGTTTGATATGTAGTGGAATTCGCGGGCAGGCTTTGAACCACTGGAAGCTGGTTCAGAACGCTGACCGCCTGAGAGTTTCCCGAGGATACCGTTGTGGAAATGTTTGATGCATTGCCGTCCCCAGAGTTGTTAAGACTTAGTGTTACGTAGTTGACCTCTCCGGGGATTAGTTCGATGTCCTGCGTAGCGTAGTTGAGCTTGGAATCACCGTTGAAAGTCACGGTGATATTGGTGTTCTGAGTGAGGGCTACTTCGGGCATGGAAGAGGAGTTTGAGAGAATAACATACCACTGGATTTCGATAGGAAATACGTACGTGCCAAGAGAAAGATTCTGAGAGAGATCTAGGTTGGTCTGAATCTGAAATATCTGCCCTTGCGAGAGCCTGCTAGGGTAGTACGCCGTTGCGTTGTTAGAACCCTGGACTGCTCCGCCTGATGCGCTGCTGAAACCGGCCGGTAGCTTGATCTCGAATGAGGCTGAGACGGCCTGGTATGGATACAGGTATTGAAGGCTGATTGTGAGGGGAACATCCTGGTCTCCGGGTCCGGGCTCCGACGCGGTTGTGCTCGTCCCCCACTGCGAGCCAATTGGCTGAAAACCGACAGTTCCTGATTGCGCGCTCGCTCGCGTGGAAGTTTGTTCAAAAGCGTACGGCGCCAAAAGAAGCGAGGACACCACGAAGAAGATGGTAATGGCGCAAGCAAGTTTTCTGAATCGCATTCTGTTTTCTCTCTGTTCCCCCTTTTTCCTTTCTCAATTCGTTGTTTCCTTTAGGTCCGTGATTTGACCGTCCCGTATCGAAATCACTTTTCGCGTTCTTCTCGCCAGGTCTATGTTGTGGGTGATGATGACTATAGTCTTCTTCGTCTCCCTGTGGAGTCCCTCCAACACTTCCATCATTACCTCTGTGTTCTTGGTGTCGAGGTTGCCGGTCGGCTCATCGGCGAGGATGATCGATGGATCCATCACGAGTGCTCGGGCCACGGCCACTCTTTGCTGCTCTCCTCCACTCATGGTTGACGGCTTGCTGTCGGCCTTTGAAGCGATACCAAATTGGTCGAGTAATCTCAACGCAACTTTCCTCCTTTCCCCGGCTGGTCTCCCGGAGAGCATCAGAGGAAGCTCAATGTTCTCCCTCGCGGATATTCTCGAAAGCAGATTGAATGATTGAAAGACGAACCCAATCTTCTTGTTGCGCAAGCTGGCAAGCGCCGTGTTTGATAGCTTTGCAAGATCTACTCCGTCTATCAGGATCCTCCCAGATGTCGGACGGTCTAGGGCACCGATGATGTTCAGCAGTGTGCTCTTACCAGAACCCGAGGGCCCAATGATGGAAACAAAATCTCTCTGAGCAACGTTGAAAGTCACGTGGTTTAGGGCAAACGTGGAGCTCGCCCCCTCTCCGTATCTCTTCACAAGGTCGATTGCCTGGATTGCGAACTCCGAACTTGGTGATGAGGAAAATTGATGACCCAAATGCAACTTCTTGTCCTCCTTTTGATAGTTTTCTTTATTCGGAGTAGAGCGGGATCAAAAGTCTGCAACTGGCCGGATTGCTCAGGCTGACCTGGTTGTCATGAACATTTCAATTACGAGGAATACTATGCCCACTCCGACCAATCCGACTCCGATAAGGCTCTCTATTATTGAAGCCGCGTTGAATCCGAGTGCGGCGGCGCGGCTACCCAAACTTCCGCGAGGAACAAAAGTTCCGTTAAATGATCTGGGAAATGTACTGTTGAACGAGAATCGTGTAGTCGGAAATCCAGACCCCAGTGTGCTTCCTCCAGCGAATATGAGCCGAAATTGCGGATCGGCATAGACAAGAAGTGCCAGACCAGCGACTACCAGGATAAGCGAAGACAACAGCGTTTTCTTGACCAAGAGGCGAGAAAGAACTCCGGTAAGTAGACTCGCCCTTCAGAAACGATTTAGTCTTTTTCCGAGAACCTTCCCAAATCTCTCCTAAATCACTTATTCGGACTGGCCGAACTTGTCTTCGCCCATTAGCTGCGGTAAGCTTTAGGGCGAGGATATATTCAAGCTGCTTTATGCAAACAGACTTTCAGACGAGCTAAGATATATGGACACACTAAAAGATCTCGAACTCATTGCCCTCCAGATCCTTGGATACAGCATATACCCTGGTTGTTGGGTGTGAGCTCCTCGGCGAACAATGCGTCTTTTCAATATCATCAGGATCGCCAGATGGCATGTTAAGTCACTCTGTTTGTCCAGGTGCATCTGCATATTGTTTTCACATGAGAGTTAGATTCCAGTCCTTCCTCCGGGCTGATCTTTCTCCCGCGCATCACGCTGTCCGCAAAAAAGCAGTAGACGAGATTGTGTTTTACATAACGCGTACTCCTGAGATTCAAAGCCCAGCTTGTCCCGATATCAATCTGTCAATTTCATCGGAACTTAACGGAGAATCTAGACAGAACCTATCCAGTAATCATGACTTCTCTGACACGCGTGTTCCTGATGATTAGACGTCTTGTTGCGTGACTCTGAGATAATCGAGGCTCCAATACATAGGAGAAGAATTACCAAAACAAAACAACGCTTTTTAAACACCGGGAAGCGCTGTTCACAATAGAGAAATGTCGTCGTCGAATTATTACGAGGATTGGCTTGCCCTCTGGGACAAGAGCGTTCAGGAGTATCGGAGGGCGAGGAAGGTAATCCAGTGGGAGGAAATGAACTGGGTGAAGACGCGCCAAGACGCAAAGTCGGCGCTGGCGGTAGCTCCGGAGACTGGTTTCAAGACAAACGGAGGTATCACGATGCTCGCCGAGATTCCTGTTGGCTGGATGACTGGCAGGCACTCCCACGGCGAGGAAGCGATTTACATCATCAAAGGGAAGGGGTGCACTTTCATCAACGGCGAGCGCTACGACTGGGAGGAGGGCTCTTGCCTCAGGATGCCTTTTGGAGCAAGCCACCAGCACTTCAACACAGGAGACGCGCCCGTCCTGTATTACTCCGCACTCGTCCCGCACCTAGAGAATTACATCGGGGTCGCCAGATTCGTTCAGGAGGCCGAGTGCGGTGAGTACTCACGATTGCCAGAGGCTAAGGGACCTGTCAAGGATCACGACGCAGGTGGAAGGCGGATTGTGCTCCACAAGCAAGATGCGGCGGTCGGACACCACGGCGAATCGAAGCACCATCCAAAGGACGCGTTCCACGAAAGTTACGCGCACGAGATGGGCACGGTTCAACACGCCAAGATACAGAGGATGATGGGCAATTCGCCCGATTTCATCGGGGACGAGGTCGAGATAACCGACATCTTCTACGACAAGCCTCGCTGGCAGTCGGAGAAGCACGCGCACATGGAGGCTATCCTGCACATACTTCAGGGTGAGGGCTACAGCATAGTCGACGGAGAGAAGATTCCCTGGAAACCCGGAACAACATTCCACATACAGGGCCCCCAGACAGTCCACCAGCACTTCAACACGAGCGACGTAGAGTGCCAGCAACTCAGGACGCACTTTGGCATCAGGAAAGTATACCAGCCTATAGTTAAGGACAAATTCCCGTACATATACTACGAGGCCGGCAGACCACTCGAGAGACTAAGGGAAAGAGACTAGCAAGCCTCCTAGTTGCAATTCTCTCGCCGTCTTCATAGAAGAATTGACCGAGTGAGAGTAAAGAGTTGGGGGAACACCTGACCCCCCTTTTTCTCTCTTTATTCCACTCTCCTCACTTTCTTATACATGACAAGTTTTTCTTGACTCGGATTCATTGTGAATCTTTCCGAGTTGCTTGATGAGGCTTCGAGGCCGGTGTCTTCGTAGATCAATGTGCTGCTAATCGAATCGGAAATAGAGTAGACAAATTGGCTAACCAAAGATCCGTCAAGAAATTTTAGATGCGATCTCCTATCAAAGAGTTCGTAGATGTAACGCATGAAACTATTTGAGGTGTTAATTCGAGCGGCTAGAACTGGGCTGTGTTTGCCGTCTCTGAAGCGATTGTTTCACAGCGGCCATGAGGATTGACCGAAAGGCCCTGTCAAAGATCAAGCCGCCAGCGATAACCCGTCCGGTCTTTCCCGCCATTCCGAGTATCTTCCACGGTTCTTTTGAAACTAAAAGCAAGAAGAAATCGCTGTCAGATTTTCCTTTCGCTCGGCAGTAAAGATAGGCCGCAATAAATTCCGCGAGCGTTTTCCTATCAAGGCTAGCTAAAACTGCATCCGAAAGTTTGAGGAAATATTGGGAAGACGACAGGAGCTTGGAGATCTCTTCTTTGTCAGTAGGCTGACGCCGTTTTTCTTGTTCTTCCGTAATTCTTACAGTCTGGCTTTCCCCCATACTCCTCGTCGGCTCGCTACTCGGTGGTACTAGAAAATGAACAAAATAGAGATTCGTACAGCAAGAAAGAAGGGGAAGACTGTCCGAAGCCCCCCTTTTTCCTTCATGTCAGTTGAACCCAAGGGGCGGCTGGTCGAAGCCAATTTAACCGGTCTTTGAGACGCTCTTTGGTTGAACAAGGACCTTTAGCTCGAGTTCGACATCGAGCCCATCGCCGTGCTTCGCAACAGAAAACTTGTAGTTCTCAACATTTGCATCAACCTTTTCGAGGTACTCGCGGATTGTGTTTCCGAACGCAGTCATCTGGTGCCCGATTTTCGCCATGGGAACGTTCGAAGCCTGCGGTGTGGTAGTTGTTGCGGCGGAGCTCTTCACTTCTGGCCTTTTCTCTGAAATTAGCATAGTCATAGGCTGTTACTCCCTCGATAGGTAATAGTAATCCTCCTGGATATAGGCATAGAATACGATTATCAAAGATGATGATCACGCAAACAAAACTTCGTAGCTAATCTGGTCCATGCTTAAGAACAAAAATGTTCGAATTGCCCCAATTTTCGGGAGAATTTCCGGCTTCGCAATGCTTTTCCAGCTCGATAGTCTTTCTAGACGAATACTTTTCATCTGGCTCTTATTGTTTCATGCGAAAAACTCCTAAGGAGGCGCGCGTAACAATGTGAAAAAAATAGAGATGTAAGGAAGGAAAGAAAGAAAAAAGGGAGACGAGAATTTCGCTGAACACAATCTTCTACGAGCGCGGGACGAGGTTCCTTGCCTCTGTCCCGACTACTTTGGAATTATCGTCGCTGCCTCGCTTAGCTTGGGGTGCACGAACGCCTTGAAGACGACCTCGACCTCTACTCCGTCGCCGTGCTTCTCAACAGTGAACTTGTAGTTTTCGACGTCTGCCTGAATGTGATCAAAGTATTCGTGGACCTGATTTCCAAAGCTCAGCATTTGTCTTCTTACGTTTGTGAGAGCGAGCCTATGTTCGAGCTTTTCCTCGTTTCCCGGTTTCTTTTCTGCTGCGACTGTTGACGTGACTTCTTCTTCACCTTCAGTAAAATTAGCAATGGCGTGCGATATATGCCTAGGAGACGATCATCAAAGTTGATAATCTACTTTGACTAAGCAACCAGTCCGCATTTCGGCAAAGCTGTGAGGGCTCGTGCATCAATTCGCGCAATGGCAATGACCTGAACGAAATGCGGGGTTCGCTATCCGAAGTCATGATGGGCGAGATGATGATCCATCAATTACTTCTTCAAATTGTTCAAAAGACCAGACGCCTCTGTGCGTTCCCCCAAGAGTTCTACATCGTTTCTTCATTCTCAAAGTTGAAAATCGTCTCCGTGGTTTATAGCCGGCCTCTTTGCATATGCAATACAAGTGAGGTCCTACCGCTCGAGTCTTGCAATGAGACTTGCGTTTTCTGTGGCGGGATCGCTCGCAGCGCTGATACCGACTCTTTTTGTCCTATCGCCGATAGTTCATGAAACATCGAGGGGGTATCTTCAGAGCGCTGTTGCGGATTTCCTCCTTATTGCGGCGGTCATACAGGTTGGGATTCTGATCTGGGTCAAGGAAAAGATCTAGTAGCCGCTATCCATGCGACTTATCTGCACCCTTGTAATATCGTTTTGTTGACCAACGTTAGAGCCACGAGGGCTAGACCAAAAGGAAGAATTCATAAGATTTGGCAGCACACTCAGATCTGCTTGATACGAGGGTCTGTCTCTGAAATTCGCATGGTACTCTGGAATTTCGAGGTGTTACCGCAGGCTAAGCGTGAGTGTGATCGGAGGTTCATCACTTGCGATTGCCGATGGAGTGTCCTTGGCTACGCATCTCAGTACGGCGCAGTCTCTCGAAGATGGACTAGCGGTGTGGAACGCCGAGTGCATCGGAGAAGGCAGGGCCATGCTCAGCCAGACCATGGGGATCCAGGAAAATACGCTGACTCATCCGCCTGACCTTGGTGCCGCCAATGAAGACGAGATAGAATCTTGGATTGGAAGTTTTATCCCACCGGGAGCGCAACAAGAAGTCAGAGTCTTTGGGAACGAAGAACAGGCACCAATATTCGAGTCGTGATTTTAGAGCGCGGTTAACTAGGTCATATATTTCTGCCGAGTTTCAATTCCGGGAGCTTGTCAAGTTATCTTCCCAGTGAGGATGTTTTGCATCCTCACGAATGATGTCAGATAGCTTGCAACCGATTGCATGCTCGAATGAAACGGAAAGTCATTGTAGAACCTCTTCGTATTCTGCTTTAAGAGATATGGAACCACGATTCCACGCTGTTTCTGTTTTGAAATGTCACCTGCTTGTATCGCAGTCCCAGATGTTCCATTGCAGGAGGATACCAGGGTCCATGATCTACGAGGATGATCGGTCTCTCGCCAGCACAATATTGGAGTATTTCTTTCAAGAACAATATTGCATCCAACTCTCCTCGGGTGACTGAAGCTTTCAGTGCGATTACCTCGTATCGTTCCACGTCTATGGCGCTCCATACGAACACTTGTTTGCCTGCAAGCTTTAATTTGGTCTCATCCACTGCTATAATGCGCCTCTCGATACTGTCTGGATGAGGAAGATCTTCACCAATCTTCCGATACCACAGCCTGACAGCTTCGTGGGAGAATGCGTTCTCCATTGCCGTGGAGACGCGACGGTAGGATAGACCCAGGTGATAGAGCAGGGCAGCCAGAAGCTTTCTGTCATCTGGGCTGATCCTATTCTTCCTTTGAGAATATGCTTCTGATTCTGGCTGCCATGATTTGGAAGGGAGAATAGTTTCTCATGGCAGCATAATGTCAAAAGACATCGTGGCCATAAAGGGTACGGCCAGATAACTTGACAAGCTCCAATTCCGGAACCAAAGCTCTTATTAGCGCTTGTGGGTCTTTGGGTACTTTGCCCAATGGAAGCACTAATAGTGGACGATGTACTCGACGAATTTGTTTATGGCAAGCTGAAAACTGATAAAGCCGCGAAGATAATTCCCAGTACGAAGAAACTCGTCACTGCCGCGAGAAAAGCTGGCGTGCCGGTGATCTACGCCTGCGACGCGCACCTCCCAACCGATCCTGAGATTTCCCTGTGGGGAAGGCACGCGATGAGAGGGACTTCAGGGGCGAGGGTGGTTGACGATCTAAAGCCCACGCCTGCAGATTACGTGTTTGAAAAGAGAGTCTACAGCTCATTCCAGGGGACGGGACTGGATCTCCTGCTCCGAAATCTCAGGGTCGACACGGTCGTAATTGTGGGTCTCTACACCGATATCTGCGTCAGGCATACCGCTGCAGACGCATTCCAAAGAGGGTACCGGATAGTTATCCCCAGTGATTGTGTAGAGGCCCTGCAGGAAGATAACTTGACTGGGATCGAGTATCTGAGAAGAATCTACAATGCGAAAATCACGTCGAGCCCAGAACTCGTCGAGAAATGGTCAAGGAAGGAAAGTAAAAAGAAAGTAGTGGCAGTGGAATAAGAAACGTAGCGGTGCACGAAACCCCGCTTTTCAAAATAATGCACCTCATTGGCCAAATCCAGATCCACTTGGGTTCAGGGCCAGACCCTTTTCACTTCTGAATAGTGAGGATCATCAATGACACAGGGGAGATTGTATCGCTTGGCGGTCGCCATTATGAGCAAATCAGCCATGGGAATCCTAAATCGATGACTGATTCCAGCGTCCTCTTCAGCGATATGCGAGTCAACGTCAATTACGTCAAAGTCCTTTGCAATCGTATCAACACGGAGTTTGGCCACAGCCCTGTCTTTATGAGCAAGGGTCTGTTTGCAAATCTCATATAATGTAATGGATGGGACGTATGGGGATTTTGTTCGATCGTAGATTGCCCTAAGTCTATGGCATCTCTGAGCTTTTCGAAGTGAACAAGGCCCAAAAATAGCGCGTATCAAAGAGCCTTAGTTTTCATCAGCTTCTCTCATCTTATCGAGCTGCTTGAACGCTTGTCCTTGAGTCAATCGAGACGTTCCCGCGAGATCGAAAACTGACGGGACTTTCGTGAAAATCACTTTGTCGCCTGAGGTTTCAACCCTCAGTCTCGAACCCTCTTCGATCCCGAGCTTCCGTCTGATTGCTACAGGGATTGTTGTCTACCCTCGCCTCGTAACAAGAACTTCTTCTACCTTTACCATACCTGTATCGGACAGTTTCCCGATCTAAAGGCTTCCTGTGAGACGATCATTCCTATCTTTTTGGTGATCCTATTCTGTGTCAAGAAATGCGAGTGCTTTCGATTGCTTTTCCAGTTGGTCGAGACTGCAAGGTTGCAGTTGCCTAATGCCACAACCCAAGGTTTGAATCGCTTTCGTGCACAAATCTTCAGAGAATGTATCGGACTCGATCGTCAAACTTACCAAACGCCCATCATATGGGTCATGTAGTGTTTCAGGAATCCTACTTCTTCTGGAATACCGGGAAAAGAAAGCCCAAGGGAAATGACCGGAAAGGTTTTGTTTTTCTACGTCTGCTTCAGATTATACCGACTTGCTTCTGCATTCTGCTTTCACTGTTTGTCAACTTGCTAGTCCTGCCCGGGCAGCTGCGAGAGGAGCTTGCGCGCCTGAATCGAAACCATTCTGTACAGTACTAGAATTGCAATCACGATGATTGCAAGCGTGATGCCAAAGCCAGCGAATATGCCCGAAGTACCGGATCCCGACAATTGGCCGAAGAGAAACGGGCCGACAGAGATTGCCATCAGAAGAAATGACAGCGGCACCCCGATGAGTCCGGCCGACTGCGACATGAAAGACGAGCGGGAGAATTCCGAAAAGTTGGGGAACCTCGCGCCAATGTACATCCCGAACAGCGTCATCTCGAATACTAGGAGTAGCGCCGGGACGAGCAGCATGACAACTTCCGGAATACCGAGCCTCGAGATAAGGCCTGTAATAACGAAGAAGGCTACTGCGAAGAGTGCCCCAAAAATGGCCGGAGTCGCCCCCTTGCCCACTACAAAATCCCTCACCGAGAGTGGGTACTGGTACAGGTTTGCAATCGCCTTACCCTCCGAGCCGATTGCGGCCATGGATATTATCACGGAGGAAAGTCCAACTATGAAAAAGCCCGCGAACTGAAAGCCGCCCAGGCCCCCGCCTGAAGATACGCCAATGACTGACGTAACGAGGAAGACGAAGGGAAGGGAGAGAAACCTCATCATTTCCCTCCTCCTGACGAGGCCACGGAGATCCTTCCTGGTTATCGCTAGCTGGCTTGGGCTCAAAATCCCGACCAGCGGAGAGCTTCCGCGCGGCGAGTAGGCAGATGTGCTTATCCGGATTGAGGCTGGCATCGGAACCCAGTATCGCGTCCTCGTGAAGATTGCCCCAAAGAAAAGTCCTCCCGTTAGGGATACGAACAGGAGAGCAAAGGACGCCGACACGAGTCCGTTTCCCCCCTGCAGGGCCGATACGCTTACCGAGGACCACAGGATTGGAATGAACCACGCGGGCCCGAGATTGGAAGTGATATCTCCAATTATTCTCGTATAGAAGGTTGGGTAGAACATTACCTGGAATACAAGTATAAGGAGCACGTAGAAAATAGCGCGTGTCGCAATCGCTCCCCTTCCACCCTTCTTGTAAAACGAACTTGAGAACCTGTTCAGTACCGCCCTAATGATTTCGAGTACGCTGGCACCAATGAATATGGCAAAGACCGAGAGGACAGTACCAAGCTCCCAAGAGCGGATCATACCGAAGATATATGCGAGTGGTAGGGTTGCAGAGATAAAGAGGACAGGGACGACCGAGTAGTATATTGCAAACGTGAGCACGGAGCCAATCACGAACTCTCCGGCGCTGACTGGAAGCCAGTTGATTGCATCGGACGCGGCAAATTGCGAGCCGCCGCTCACCTCCAAAACTAGTCCGAGCACAAAGATTATTCCGAGGATTAGGGCAGGAAGCGTAACTAGCGCGCCGCTCAGGAGCGGCCTGATCGCAACGACAGTCGTGGGGTCCGTTGACATGGTGATGCCGACAATGTAAGAGATAACCGCAGCTGCGGCAAAGAGCGCGATGTCTAGAACGACCAGAGCGGTCGGCCTGCGGATGAAGGAGCGGACATTACGTCCTGTTGCTGATGCTCTCAGTTGCGCCAAGAGCAGCGTTTGGAGGATTCTCCAAACTTTTCCAGAGTTCAAGCCGTGAGTTCCTCTACAATTGCCTTGACGTCGGCTGAGCCGGTGAGATTGAGGAAGATGCTCTCAAGGTTCAATCCTCCAGCTCTCTGCCTTAACTCCTCCATGTTCCCCTCGGCAAGTATGTTGCCCTTGTCAAGTATCGTCACCTTTCTGCAGATGGCTTCGGCGATTTCCAGGACGTGAGTTGAAAACAGGATGGTGACACCGTCGGAAGAAAGTTTCAGGAGAGTATCCTTCACTATCTTCGCTGATCGAGGGTCCAACCCGTTCAGCGCTTCGTCGAGTATCAACACTTTCGGTCTGTGAATCAGTCCCGCTGTTAGCGCAATTTTCTGCCTCATCCCGAGAGAGTAGCCTGACAGCAGATCATTCCCCTGATCCTTGAGGCCGAAAGCGGTCAGGAATTCGTCTACCCTTTCCTTCTTTACCTCAGGAGAAAGCCCGTACAGATCAGCCACAAAGTCCAGGTACTCGATGCCCGTGAGATAATCGTAGAGACGAGGAACCTCGGGCACGTATCCCACTATCTGACGAACTGCGATTGGGTCTCTGACCGGGTCAAGACCTTCCACCATCACGGTTCCGTAATCTGGCCTGAGGAGGCCCATCAGAATCTTCATGAACGTGGATTTGCCGGAACCGTTGGCTCCTAGCAGTCCCCTTATCTCCCCCCTTTCTACGCTCGTACTTACGGAATTCAGTGCCCGGACCGAGGTAAAGTCCTTTGTTAGGCCTTGTGCTAGGATGGAAGGCAATTGTGGAAAACCACGTGCTCCTCTAACAATTTTTGACCGGGTAAAGCATGGAGTTGTGATTTGTGAGTTTTAAACCAAACGTTGGTTGGGTCATCACTCTCAACCTAGCGTGCTCCGCTGGAGGCTTCTTGCTGCTGTTGTATGTTCCCGCTGGTTTTACGATTGCCTTTGACGATCAGGTAGACTCCCCGACCAATGGAGAGGAGAGTAGATAGAATTAGAATTATCACCAGCGCGTAAAGGATTGGTAAGACCTGCTGATATATCGGACTCTGTGTCACATTCGTGGGGTAGTCCGATATCAAGAGCTGACCTCCGAGAAAGAGGAGATAGTCATAGGCTAGGTAGAGTACGCCGGTAACTATCAGGATGATCCCATAGGTCCACGAGCCCCTGAGCAGGACGTCAAAGAAGGTGATTACAGCTAGGAGGATTCCAAGGAAGGGGATGCCAGGACTCACGATTGCAGAAGTGATCTCGTTGAGGTATGGGATGTATTGGGACGACAAGTATGGGGAGACAAGTTCGGTTAGGTGGGAAGGTAGGTAGTAGAAGATAAACAGGACAACCGCGGCGAAGAAAATCCCACCGATTATACGTAGGGCAAATCTCGGCCCCGACAGGTTGAGGTCAGCAAGTTTTACCAAGATAGAAGCAAATCACAACTTGTGCTGCTGTTGATGATGTAGCTCTGATGACTGGCCTGCTGTATCCCAATTTCATTGTCATATTTAGAGCAGTTCCTTAGCTAACATTCTCAACCCTTCTAGCTGGTTCTCCAGAGGGGCCATTCCATCCGGACTCGTCACCACGAGGGCATAGGAGACTCCAAGTTTTTCAAGCTCCGATATAATCAGTTTGTTTTCCTCCATGTTGCCCGAAAGCATTACCCGGCGGTCTCCTCTCGGTCCCTTATACTCCGATTGGGTTGCGCTCGAATTCAGGCCGATGCGCACGCAGATGGGTTTCTCCTTCGCATTCGGTGAGGCCTGCCTGAACTGGGACACGAGTTCTCGGAAGGAATCAATGGGGGAGACATTTGGGTGCCACGCGTCTCCGAGATCAGCCGCTCTCTTCATGGCGGCGATGCTTGTCCCCCCGATCCATATGTTCAATCCCATGTCTCTTTGCTTCGGTCTTGGCTCAAATGAGTAGTCAGAGAAATTTTGCGCAATCGTTTTGCTCTGGAAGTTTTCTTCTCCCGCCCAAAGCGCCCGGATCAGGCGTATGGATTCGTCAACCCTCCTTCCACGCGTGTGAAAGTCAGATCCAAGGAATGAAAATTCTTTTTCAAGCCAGCCCGCGCCTATGGCAAAGATAGACAGCCTTCCTGAACTCAGGCCGTCTAATGTAGCAAGCTGTTTTGCCGCGACGAGCGGATTTCGCAGAGCTATGATTAGAGAAGAAATCCCGAGTTTCACTTTCTTGGTCTGCGCGGCAAGATACCCGAGCGTAGTTATGCTATCGAATATTACTTCGTAAGGCGTGCCGCTTCGCTTTGGCACGAGAATATGATCTGTCGTCCAGAGTGAATCGTACCCTAATCTCTCAGCCTCGAGGGCCACCTCGCGCAAAGTATCTACAGATAGGGTACTACCATAATTCGGAACGCAAACACCAAGTTTGATCATTTGTCTTTCATCTCAATTTTCCTCGCTATTTGTTTTCGGTTCGTCAGGAAGAAAAAGTAGTTTTTGCTTCTCCCCGTATTTGCGGACCCTTGCCTCCTTTCTGATACACTCGCGACCTCTTTTTCTCTGTTCTCGATAAATGCTTAACTTTGTGTTTGGATGGAGCCATGCAAGACAAAAGAGGACTTTATCACTAGTGAATGATTGTTCGGCGTTACTTATTGGGAGACGTAGTTGAGTTATTTCACATTTGAAAGCAGTTGAACTTCAATCTCGTTCTTTCTCAGACTCTGCCGATTCGACCCTCACCCAACCGAGTTTAGTTGACCCGGCGGAAATTTACTTTTTCGAGAAATTGCAGTCACTTCTAGTGCCTCGTTCAACATCTTCCCAGTCTTTAGAAGAATCGACGCCTCCCGCCACATCTGCGAAAATTTTGAGGAAGACAGCTCCAGGTAACTTCCGAAGGATTTGCGGCGTGGACGGATTTTACCCACAAGGTAATCATGTAATTGCGTCAGCCTCTCTGCTCTCAGAGAGCGGCCAGGTACTGGAGACTCATACCTACCGCGGACACTTCACCTTTCCCTACGTCAGCGGGATTTTCTTTCTCCACGAAGGGCCGTTTGTGGTTGCGGCCGTGCGAGGTCTCAAGGAAAGACCGCACCTAGTCTGCTTCGACGCGCATGGGATATCTCACCCGCGCTACCTTGGACTCGCAACGATATGCGGGATGGTCCTAGATATTCCCAGCATTGGGTGTGCGAAATCCAAACTCGTCGGTGATGTGCGACCATACAAGGAGGGACTAGACAAAATTGTTCTTGAAGATACACAGGTCGGATTCGTTACAAGATACGAAGGCGTCAAAAGGTACTGGAGCCCCGGATTCTTAGTGTCGATGGACGAGCTCGAAGGCATAATACTCGACCACTCTGAGGTATGCCTGAAATCGATAGCTGAGGCAGACCAGGTTGGAAGATCCGGCGCTTATGCGCATTAAAAGTCCTCTACAACTGAATCAAAGTTCCATATGTAATCGTGTTTTCTGCTGTGCCTTTCCTTACGCCCGCGACTCACTGGTCCGATATTTTGCTCTAATTTCCTAACGACGTACGCAGAAAAAGCCGGAGCTCCGGTCGCGCCGGGCGAATTGTAATTCAGTATGTGCAGGGAGTTTGGCCCCTCGACCAGAACCGCTTCAGGGACAAAGCCATGCCCATCAATCACCGAGGTTCTGACTCCGGCGAGTCCCCTCTGGCTGAGCATCCTTGGATCGAGCGAAGGGATGAACTGCTCAACCCTCTTGCACATCGCCTTCTTTGAAAGTGAGCTCTTCCACTCGTTCCACACGAGCGAGAGAAACTTTCGGTTGAGAAGAAAGAGTCGGACTTTAGGCGTAATCGGGCCCTCGACCATTTTTCCAAAGAGCTGCGATTTGTTTTCGGACAACCCACGGTATGCGCCTGGCCCGGAGACGAGAACAGCGTTCGGGCCTATTTCTCTTCTCCCGCTCGCACGGATTATAAAGTGAGGATCGAGGAAGGGGAACTCTTTGTACTTGGCTACGGAATAGATGTTCCTTGATACCTTGGAAGCGAAAGGCTCCTCAACCACCCAGTACTCGCCGCGGAAGTGCAGGTCCGCATACTCGCGCGCTAGGCCGAGCATATGAGCGATGTCAAGCGCGTTGCCTCCTGCCGCATTTATCAAGAAGCCGCATCTTACTCGTTTTCTTTCTCCATTCCCTTGTAATGAAGCAGTACTCTCGATGAGTAACTCCAGATTCTCTGACTCTTTGATATTAATCAGGCGGGCTCCTAAGATGTGTCGCACGCCGTTTTGCATCGCAAGATCAAAGACGCACTTCGAGAAAGCTCCGTAATCGACGGATGTATCTGTCTTTGAAAAAATCGCTCCAAGACATTTTACCTGCGGCTCCAGCTCCTTCACCGATGAAGGGGAATCAAGGAGTTGTACCTCCTCCCCCTCCCACATTCCGTTTTCGATGGCCCACTTTTCGTATCTGTCAAGGACAGTTAGATCATTATCTTGAAGGGCCACCTCTAACGTCCCGACCTGCTTCCAAGGCAGAGTCCTGAAATGGGAGGCAAGCGCTGACCAGAGGAAGTAGGATTTCTGTGCCGATTTTGCAAAGATTTTCTTTCTTTCAGGGTCGAGGTAAAAGGGCCTGTGTATTACGCCGGTGTTTCTCGAGCTAGTGTGCTGAGCAACAAGCGATTCCTTCTCGACCAGCGCGACCGAAAGACCATCATACAGCTCTGTGAGCCAGAATGCTAGCGATACTCCTAGGATGCCCGCGCCAATTATGACTATATCGTAACGCGTTCCTTCGGCTGGCAGTGCAGATTTCGGGTCTGGGTAATTGCTTGACACTGGCTTTGCAGCAAGTGTCCAATCTTGGCTGTGTATATTTCCCTTTTACTGAGGGACTGTTCCACTACATTAAGCCGGAAGCGGAATTCCCTACTCTCTCGGTGAGAGAGAGTTCAAAGGAAAAAGAGGAGGAGATTCTTAGCGTGGGTTCGTCGCGTCCGTACCCTCCTTGGCACTGCTGCGTGAATTGCCAAGATCGACGTTTGCTCGCATCTCAAAATCTACCAGTATTCCATCCTGAACATGCTCTACGGATAACCTAAATCTTTCGAAATCCAACTTTCTTGATATGGTCCCTAGTTGTGAGGCTAGCCCGATAGCTCGTGGAATTTCAATACTTGTCTCTTTGTAGGGAATGTCTGACTTGTCTTGCTCCTCTTCTCCACGCTTGACTTCTTCTTTTTTTGTGCCAATTACCTGCATGGGGTTTCGCATCGAGGATAAATGTCGCTCATAAAAAGAGACCCGCCACTATCTTCTATACTATTAATCGTTGTACTGTCACTTGGCAGTTTCTCCGCTCCAGAGACGAAAATTTCTTTTGTGAACCGCCTAACTTTACAAGCCTGTGACAGTTACTGCAGAACTTTTTTAGAAACTTCCTTCTCAGAAGACAGAAGTAGCAAGAAGCCAATCTCCAGTTGATTACTAGCACTTGGGATCTTTCATTTCTTCTATCGGATGCCCGCATGGGAGGCAAAGCAATTGGTAATAACGGAAACTGACAAGACAGAGATACGACGCATCTCTGAAAACAGGTCGATTCAGAGGCTCTCGTCAGCCATTCGGAAGGATCTCGACCAGAAGACGCTTTCGAAAATGATCTCTACATACCTTGTGCTGAAAGCCAACGGTCACCCAGACAAGGACTTTGTCACTTTCCTTACTAGGAAAGAAACAAAGACCACCATGAAACTCGGTTTCAAGATGGCAACGGCAGTTGCTCCTTCGCTGCTGACCGACGGGATGTTCAGGTCGCTCGTCATGGGAACACGCAAGCAGATGAAGAAGGAAAAACAGGAACAGGAACGCAGGCAAAGAGAGCCACAGAAAGAGGTAGAGAAGGCGCCGAAGCACCGGACAAAGATCGGTCCTGTCACCATCACTGAATCTCCACAGGTTGCGGCTCCCTCCCCGTAAAATCTACCATCGGCATGAGCATGTCTCGCCACTCGCTCGATTCAAGAGCTCACTGTGCTTTCTGCTCCATGTAATGTTACTTCTGATCTTGAATTTTTTCCTTGAGACTTGCTTTCTTGCTTGTTCTGAAAATTCGAAGTTGGCTATTGCCTTCTAAAGGAAACAGAATTTTTGCCTGTTTAATCTGGCGACGGACTGCGAGCGCTTACATCTTCTTCTGCCGCACACTGTGGAAGAAGCATATTAAAGGCACGTACAGCGAATAACTTACTCTAGAAGAGACAGCCGGAGGGGAAAGTAGCGGGGGCAATTCCATCTGCCTTCTTTTACTTCGACGCTTGCCTTCAATCAGGTTTGAAAAGGAGGTATCTTTGCCGCAAGTTGGGTGATCGAGATAAGGATAACCTTGGAAACGCCTCCTTTTCATCGGCGGAGTCACCTTCGATAACGCCAGAACGAGAAACTGCGAAAATCACTGCAGAAACTCAGCTCCCGCGCTGGACGATACTCTCGGTAACAACGCTCAGCTCATTCATGGCCGCTGTCGATACTAACATAGTGACTATTGCCCTTCCAAAGATTTCGGAAAGCCTCTCCTCGGGGATCTCACTCCTCGGATGGGTGATAACGGGCTATATCCTTGCCACTGCTACATTCCTGCTTCAATCAGGTAAGATAGGCGATAAGTACGGAAAGAAGAGAGTTTACCTCTTGGGGTTTGCGATGTTCGGGCTTGCCTCAGCCCTCTGCGGGCTCAGCCAGAATATCACAGAACTCGTTGCTTTCCGCATTTTCCAAGGGATTGGTGCCTCGTTTCTCACCGCCACGACCACGCCACTGATTTACGAATCGTTCCCTCCCAAGGAAAGGGGGGCTGCAATCGGGATAAACTCGATTGCATGGTCGGTAGGAGCCATAGCCGGCCCGGTGGTCGGAGGACTCATCGTGATTCTTGACTGGAGGCTCATATTCTACATCAATGTCCCTATCGCCTTCGCCGCCGTCGCGATTGGAAGTAAGAGGATTCCTTCGAGGAGGAAAGCACCCGCGGAAATCGAGAAAGAGAGTGGTCGGGGAGGCATCAACGTCGTAAGCTCCGCCCTACTCGCTCTCGCGGTTGCGATGATACTTCTCTGGCTCACATTCTTTGATGCGAGATTCGCGATTATTGGGGCGATTTCACTGGTGGCGCTGGTTGTAAATGAAAGCAGAACAAGAAAACCACTGCTAGATCTCGAGCTGAGGAAGAACGTAGGATACATCTCCTCGACGGTGGGTCTAGTCATACTCCAGATCGCGTTGCTCGGCATCCCGTTCGTGATGTCGTTTTATTTCCAGACGGTTCAGGGATACTCCCCGCTCATCGCTGGGGCATCAATCGCCCCTCTTCCTATAGCTCTAGCACTTGCCAGTCCCCTGGCCGGGCGGCTCTTCGACAAGATGAAGGTGTCAGCGATACTCTCGATCGCGGGCGCGATTCTTGGTGCGCTTGCCATAATTGGCCTCAGTGGTGTAGTGGGAGCGCAAGGTCCTCCACTCTACATCGACCTTTTCTTGGTTCTAATCGGAATCGCAAATGCGTTCGTGTGGACGCCGACGATAAGCATGATACTAAAGTTCGCCAAGCCCGAGTTGAGGGGAGTCGCAAACGGAACTGCCTTCATGTTGATCAACATAGGGTTTGCAGCTAGCATCGCGATTGTCGTAGCAGTGTCTGCATCTTTCCTCCCAGCTTCGGTGGTCTCTGAAATCTACTTAGGAAATCTTGGAAACCTCACGGCTTCTCAGGCGATCCTCTTCAATGAAGGGATTGCGAAGGCACTCCTCACGTTAGGAATTATTGATCTTCTCGGCACGCCATTTCTATTGGTTGCTCTGAGGCAGCAGCGAAAATCTTCATCGTCAGCTCAATGAAGTAGTAAACATGTATGGGACATACGCACCGCGATCTTTGCAGAAGTGAGCTATACAGAGAGAGTGTCTGAGCACGCCTAACAAAAGCAAAGATGACTTTGGACCGTATCAATACCCTGAGACAATCAGTTTTACCGGAGTCGGACGAGCTTCGCTGAAGCAGATTCACGCGATTGCGTTAGCCCTCGTAGCCTTGGGCGTAGTGTTCGCAGTCCTTGCACCACCTGGAGGCTATGTCCTGCTGGCATTATTCATCATAATCGCGGCAGGATACGACGTGTTTTTCATCCGAAGATCGCAAAAGCCTGTGAAAATCACACTGTACCTTCGCACCGACCCCGTGGAAGCCACGCTAGACGAAAAGAAAATCGGTGAAATCCGCACGGGCGCGATCGAGACCGACATGGAGAGTCCAAACGAGCTCGGCTACAGGCCGGCTCCAATCAAAGACATGCTTGTCTGGGTGTTTGACACACCGGACGATGCAAGAATTGTGTCCAAGAGACTGCTTGAGTACCTGCCTAGAGACTCGCCGCATCAAGACCGGTAAGGAAAAAATCCGAACTGCCAGAACTTCGCACTCCTTCTTTTATTTTCATTTCCACTGCGACGCAACTCCTATATTCTCGTTCAACTTTCGAAGCCTTTCCAGAAATGACCTACTCTATTGTCGCAAGGGATCCGAAAACAGGAGAGCTGGGCGTCGCCGTTCAGTCGCACTACTTCTCCGTCGGCTCTGTCGTCACCTGGGCCAGGGCTGGAGTTGGGGCAGTCGCGACGCAATCCATGGTCGAAGTGAGTTACGGGCCCCTCGGTCTTGAGCTGATGTCATCGGGCAAGAGTGCTGGAGAAGCGCTTGACGCCCTGCTCAAAGCTGATGCCAAACCCGAAGTAAGACAGGTTGCCATGGTAGATTCCAGAGGAAGTGTTGCGATTCACACCGGAAAGAAATGCATTCCGTTTGCTGGTCACGTTGCCGGAGAGCAGTTCTCCTGCGAAGCAAATCTGATGAGCAACGATACGATCTGGGGAGCCATGGAGAAATCTTACCTCGCACAGGGGAGCCTTCCACTCCCAGAAAGGCTCGTGGCTGCCCTAGAGGCTGCCGAACAGGCTGGCGGTGATATTCGAGGGAGGCAGTCTGCTGCTTTGCTCGTAGTCTCCCCTACCGTTTCTCCTTCGTACTGGTCCGGTAGGCTTGTTGAGCTGAGAGTCGAAGATCATCCGGAGCCTGTGCAGGAGCTAAAGAGGTTGCTTCGCCTCAAAAGAGGGTACGAGTGGGCAGAGAGAGGGGAAGATTTCCTGAGCTCGGGAAAGTTTGAGGAGTCAAGAGAAGCATTTGCCAGAGCAAATCAGCTTGCCCCAGAGATCGATGAACTTCGCTTCTGGGAAGGCGTGTCCTTGCTTGGAAGCGGGCGCACAAATGAGGCCAAGGCGGTGTTGCAGCCAATATTCAAGAAGGATGAGCGCTGGATTCAGGTCACGAAGAGCATGAAGCAAATAGGAATGATAAACGCAGGCGAGGAAGTCCTCGCTCAACTCCTCTCTGACTCATAGTCGGACAAACGCCCTAACGATGCTCAAGTTGCACGGGTGACTCGCACGGGCTCAAATGAATTGGCCCAATAGCAAGCTGAAAGAAAGAAACAAAGATTACGACACGAGAAAGTATCCGCCCCTTAGTAGATCTCTTTCCCCATGGGCGAATCTATCCACTGCTTCCGCTTCTTGTCTGCGCCACTTGCTTCATCTTCGATAAAGCTAGATCACTAAGCATAAATCTGAACCTCCCCTTCTTTTCTTCCTGCACACTCACCTACTAGACGAATCATCACATAATTGAGTGGAGGAAGTGCAACCGAACAATCTTGAAAATAACAAACATAGAAATCTATCAGCTGGGAGAGCCGGCGAAGGCAGGCAGCGCGACGTGGGCAGGCAACTCAATAATTCTCAAACTGACAACCTCTAACGGTCTTGTCGGCTGGGGCGAAGCCGTGCCCACGCTGAGAGTCCAGCCCGTAATACAATCACTTCATGAAGTGGCACGAGTCTACAAGGACAAGGATCCACTCAACGTCGAAAAGAACCTGCACGAGTGGCACAAGCAGGACTTTTACATGCCTGTTTCATTCAACTCGACGACGGCCGTCTCGGCATTCGATATTGCATGCTGGGACATCATCGGAAAACACTACGGCGCGCCCATACACGACCTGATGGGTGGGATATTCAGAAATAGAGTTAGGCACTACTCAAACGGATGGTATGATAACTGCGTTACCCCTGAGCAGTTTGCAGAGAAGGCAAGGGAGTTCCAGAAGATGGGGTACACGGGCCTGAAGTTTGACGTCTTTGGAAGTTACTACGACTACATTGACGAGAAGGGACTCAAGCTCGCTTACGAGAGGACGAAGGCGGTGCGAGACGCAACGGAAGGAAAGGTCGAGTTGATGATCGAGCATCACGGAAGGTTTAACCCGAACTCTGCTATCATGATCGCCAGGGCGCTGCGTGATTTGGACCCGCTCTTCATGGAAGAACCCGTCCACCCCGAAAGCCTCCAGGGATTGAAGAAGTACAGGAAAACGGTTCCGGAGGTTAGGGTAGCTCTCGGAGAGAGGCTGCTGACGATTGAGGACGTCGCCTACGTCCTAAAGAACAACCTGTGCGATTTTCTTCAAGTGGATATCACCAATATAGGCGGAGTGACTGAGGCCCACAAGGCGTGCGCCATCGCAGAGGCATTCGGCGTGGAGATGGCTTTCCACAACGCCTTTGGCCCTATCCAGAACGCCGTGACGATTCAACTGGACGCTGCGATCCCGAACTTCCTCATTCAAGAGTCCTTCTACGATGTGTTTCCCGCTTGGAAGAGGGAGCTCGTGCGAAACGAGACAAAGGTTGAGAACGGGCACACGGTTGTTCCAAACAAACCGGGGCTCGGGGTCGAGGTGGACGAAAAGGTCCTTGAGACGCACAGGGCGGAGGGGATGGAGTATTTCAACCCGGACGAACCAGTGTGGGTGATGAAGAACACCTGGAAGAGCTGAGCTACACGGGGGAAGAAGAGAGAAAGCTGTCAAAGTCTTCGACTCTCTGCCTTTTGATTGAATGCATCTACTAAGAGCCTGAATGTAGAGTTGGCTGTAACCGCCAGAGCCTATCGCGACGCTCCGTCCAGAAGGAGGAGAACCAAGATTGTCTGCACGATAGGTCCAGCAACTTCTTCCGAATTGATGCTCGGAAGACTTGCTAGAGCGGGCATGAACTGCGCGAGGCTCAACTTTTCTCACGGGACTCACGAGGAACACCTGATGACAATAAGAGGTGTGAGAAAAGTTTCCAAAGAGTTGGGAAAGGAAGTTGCAATACTTCAGGATCTGCCCGGCCCCAAGTTTCGAATGGGGAATCTGCGAAACGGGTCCTTTGAACTCCGAAAGGGAATGAGGGTTACACTTTTTGCGAGCGACGACAATGATGTTGAAGATCTGACTTCTTCTAATGAAGTGCGAATTCCTCTGCGCCAGAAGGACCTTCCTAGGTTCGTGGCAGAGGGGTCTACGATATTCTTCGCCGACGGCTCGATAAAACTGAAGGTTTTGAGCACCACCGACACGGAGATCAGATGCGTCAGTAGGACGGCGGGACAGATTTTTTCCGGAAAGGGGATAAACGTTCCGACGCTGAAAGCTGACTTTCCGACGTTCACCGAGCAGGACAGGCAGCACGCTCTCTTCGGTCTAGAGAACGGTGTGGATTTCATTGCGGTTTCTTTTGTGCGAAGCTCAAAGGATATAGAATCCGTTAGAAAGTTCGTGAAGGAGAACCTCGGTAGGAGAGGGGGCGCTCGACCTTCGATTGTTGCGAAGATTGAGAAGAGGGAAGCGCTTTACGATATCGACGGTATAGTTAGAGCATCCGACGCAATCATGGTGGCACGGGGAGACCTCGGCGTCGAGAATCCCATCGAACAGGTCCCGCTGATTCAAAAGGAGGTCATCTCGAAATCCAACGCTATGTCAATTCCTGTGATCACCGCGACGCAGATGCTCGAATCGATGGTGAACAATCCCAGCCCTACGCGTGCAGAGGTAACCGACGTCGCCAACGCCATCCTCGACGGCACGGACGCCCTCATGCTCTCAGAGGAAACGGCGATAGGGAAGTACGCCGTAGATTGCGTCAAGGTACTTGAAAAGGTTGCACTCGTGACGGAGAGAAAATTACTGGCACCTCGCACTAAGCAGGTCGCGCGCTTGATCGGCTCTCCGGCCTCCAAGGACCTAAAGGACGCCGCGAGCGAAGCATCGGATCTCATTTCTGCAAACATCGAAGCAAAACTGATCGTGGTTCCGACGCACGACGGAGCGATGGCCGCAAGGGTTTCCAAGTTCAGGCCGCGGGCGCTGATAGTTGCGCTCACGGATTCCCAAAGAACGCTTCGCAGGCTCCTGTTGCTCTGGGGCGTTCATCCATTGTACCTGAGCAGGGCGGCAAGCCTCGGACAGCTTCTCAACTCTTCGATAAAGAGCGTAGTTGAAGAGGGGCTTGCGCGCAACGGGGACCGAATCGCGGTCGTGTGCGATGGCGCCGAGTTGTTAAGGCAGAAGGGCGAGCTGCTCTTCGTGACGGAATTGGGCGCCTAGGCGATTTCTCCCTCTCCTTCTTCCTAGCAAAACGCTGGGGCGAAGCACTAGAAGATCAGTGATGATTGCGCCCACCAACCGCGATTACCATCACGTCGTTGACATTTGTCCCGGTCGGTCCCGTGATTATGAGATCGCCGAGCTTTTGAAAGAAACTGTGCGAATCGTTGTTCTTCAGGTATTTAGTGACCTCCATTTTCTTCTCCTTTCCCCTCTTGACCGTGTTGCCATCAACTATTGCGCCCGCCGCATCGGTCGGCCCGTCCACTCCGTCGGTGCCAATTGACGCTATCACAACTCTATCCAACCCGCTTATCCCAAGAGATGCGGACAGAGCGACCTCCTGATTTCGTCCTCCTATGCCCTTTCCTCTGACCGTCACCGTCGTCTCCCCGCCGGCCACAATTGCAGCGGGGGGAGCAAGAGGTAGGCCGTTTTCTCTGATGTCCTTCGCAATCGATGCGAGGATTCCGCCGACCTGCGTAGCTTCGCCCTGAATCTTTGTGGAGAGAACGAGGGTCCTGTATCCTACGTTCTTCAAAGATCTCTCTGCAGCTATGCAAGATTGTTTGTTGCTTCCAATGAGCAGGTTGTGAACCTTGCTGAAGACCATCGAATTGGATTTAGGCGTTTCCTCCCTTCTCCCCCTGACTCCGTCATCAATAACTTTTCTTACACTTTGGGGAACCCTTCTCCAGATTCCATACCTATTGAGTATGTCCATTGCGTCTTTGTAGGTTGTATCGTCAGGAGCCGTTGGGCCGGACGCAATTGAACTGATGTCGTCGCCGACCACATCGGAAATTATTAGAGAGACAACAGTTGCGGGCTGGAGCTTCTCGGCGAGTCTCCCTCCCTTCACACCTGAGAGGTGCTTTCTCACCGTGTTTATCTCGTGAATTGCCGCCCCGGATTTCAGGAGTAATGAAGTAGTCTTTTGCTTGTCTCGAAGTGTAACTCCTTCTGCGGGCAGCGGAAGTAGAGCTGAACCTCCGCCCGAAATTAGGCAAATTACGAGGTCGTTTGGGGTCAGATTTCTCACGAGTTGAAGCATTTCTCTGACTCCTCTTGCTCCCACCTCGCTGGGGATGGGATGCGATGCATCGTGCAGTTCTATCTTCTTCAGCTCGGGCCTTTGTCTTAGATAGTCGGGGACGTTGACCACGCCGCCAGTAATCCTCTCTCTAATCAAATCTTCGATCTCTTCGGCCATGGAGGCGCAGGCCTTCCCACCTCCAATCACGAAGACTCTCTCGAACTTTGAAAGGTCGAGAGTAAGTGAGGCAGGTTTCAGCTTCATGACGGAGCTGCCGTGTTTCATTTCGACGGCTCTTGCGATGCTTGTTTTCGGATCCGCAGCTAGGATTGCGGAGTTGAGGGCACGAAGGACATTGGTTCGTACCGAGGACGATGATCTCTTGCTGTTGATTGGTTTTCTTAACTTGTTTTGTGCCATGCGACGGAATACGCTACTCCCAATTCTGTTTCTGGTTTTTCCTACTTTAGCCTCTGGACGTGCCCAGTATTCGCCTTATACGCCCAGTCAGTCAATAAATAGCTCCAGCCGAATCAAAAGTTTAGCGTTTAGTAGGATGTCTAGCATATCGCTTCCTTTGATCTGTTGTACAAACTCCGAAAATTTTTGCGTCGAGCTTACTATGAGAGAGTGGCAGGTTTGCAACTCGATTTGTGAAAGCTATGAACCCATCTCTTTCTCGAGACTGAAACAGAACAACAATCTGCACCAGGAAATACTTTCGAGAATTTTGAGGCGCTTGACCATACATCGCCTTGTAGAAAGGCAGGAGGATGGAAGATACAAGAGCCTTCGATATGGTCAATAGTAGCCATAGACTTCCAAGAAGATAACCGTCAAAAAGACAGAGAAGAGCTGAACAAGAAAGGGCTAGCCATAATTACTGTGATTGATGCTGAAATGACTGCTGTTGCCCTTCAACAGGTTGATAGACAAATCCGAAGGGAAGACAGATTGATGCTAATGTGGGACCTATGCGATGATTTGGACATCCTATCCTTTGGGAAATAAGATGATAAGCAGGACCATATTTTTCCATCTCTTGCTTGTGCAATTAGATTGGCTGGGCGCGTGTGAAATTCAGCTATGCGCGTGTTGGCACAGCAAATCATAGACGAATTGTGTAGTATTACAAAGCCAAAAGAAAAGGAAACCTAGACGGCTCAAAAAGGTTTAATTTGCATGATCCGCAAACTCGATTCTTATTCCCCTGCACATTGACCAAGTCCCAAGTATTCTTCATCACCGACGTCCACGGTTCTGATCGTTGCTTCAAGAAATTTCTCAACGCTGGCAAATTCTACAAGGCCAACGTTCTCATTCTAGGAGGCGACATTACCGGCAAGATGATCGTGCCGATAGTAAGACAGGAAAACGGAAGCACTTGGAAATCGTCTGTATTCGGTCAGGAGATGACCCTAAAGTCAAGGGACCAGGTAGAAGAAACGATCAAGACGATCCGTGATTCCGGGGCCTACCCATTCGAGACCGAACAGAAAGAGTACGAGGAGTTGCAGGCCAAACCCAAAGAAGTTGAGGTGCTCTTCAGTAGGCTTATGGTCGAAGGCGTGAAGCGGTGGATGGCCCTCGCAGAGGAGAGGCTCAAGGGCTCGGGAATAGGGTGCTATGTTTCTCCGGGCAACGATGACATATTTGCGATAGACGATGCCCTAAACTCCTCCTCATACGTCATAAATCCGGAGGAGAAAGTCGTCAGCATCGACGGCGAGCACGAGATGATAACCCTCGGATACGCGAATCATACTCCGTGGAACAGCCCGAGGGAGGTGGACGAAGATGTCTTGATGCAGAAGATAGAGAAGATGGCATCCGGCGTCAAGGACATGTCCAAGACGATCTTCAACATACACGTCCCTCCCATTGATACTCCGATTGATCAAGCGCCGAAACTTGACGCAAACCTCAAACCGATCATTTCCGGCGGCCAGATTCAGATGATCTCGGCAGGAAGTACCGCGACTAGACGCGCCGTTGAAAAGTACAAGCCGCTGATTGGGATGCACGGCCACATTCACGAGTCGAGAGGTTCTGTCAAGGTTGGCAGCACAATGTGCTTCAATCCCGGAAGCGAATACAGTTCCGGTATACTGAGAGGGTTGCTTTGTCAGCTTGACGGAGGCAAGATAAAATCGCACCTGTTTACTTCTGGATGAAGGCAAAATTGTAGCACTTTACTGCAGGTCAAAAAGACCTTTTCTCTATAGATACTGCACGTAATCGAAGTGAACAATCGCCAAAAGGGAAATTGTTCGAACTAGTTATTTAGCCCAGAAATCGAACAATTGAGTTCAAAGAAATTAGGCAAATCCGCAATTTCGCGTGGTACCGCTACGGCTGCAGTAATCACAATAATACTCATCGCAGTCGTGGTAGGAGTCACGGTTCTCTCTTTCTCACCACCACATTCGTCAACAACAAGTAATCGCAACAGTAGAGAATCAGCGACTTCTTCCAGCGGCGGAACGTCGGAGGGGACCGAATCAACACCCATTATTAGAACAGCTCATTCATCGCGGACAGCGCTATCAAATGGAGGATCCACGGGACAGAGCTCGACGCAATCCTCGACCAATCAGAGCACAAACTCTGGATCAACTACCACTTCTGTCAGTTCCACAGAACACTCATCGTCATCTTCTTCCTACCCCTCCGCCAGCACCTCGTCAACCACATCTGTGCAAACAAATTCGACATCGTTGTACCAAGGTTATCCCCTCTGCGCCAATTCTTCTGACAGTCCTGTTGGCAACTCTCAAGTTCAATCAAACAAAGTCGTTGCGACAATATTCAATACGACTAGCCCAGACGGCATTTATGCGCCATCGACTTTCTTTGCTTCAGGACTTTACTGGGCCTTCTTTTCAAATTCCACGGGTACTTTCTACTCTACTTCGCCAGACGGTGCAAACTGGAACACGCCCACACTCTTTGGTAAGGCGGAAACTCCTTCCACCGTGTATTTTGACGGAGTCCATGTTCACTACGCGTATTCCAACATAAGCTCTGCCTACTACGGTTTCACAAACATGACATTGTGCTACAGGCTAGGCGCACCCATGGCAAATGGAACGGTCGAGTGGCTGACTCCGACCCAGTCAATCTATCACACAAACTACTATAATCAGTTCGGCGGGTTCTGGGGAGCCACCCTGCTCATATCACAGATACGCGTAGATTCTACCTTTCATCCATGGATACTGACCTCTGTTCAGGCGCAGTATGACCATCAAACGGACAACAACTTTACCGTGATAAGATCCCAATCAAACAACGAAACCTTTGTAATGTCGCGTGGATTCCCGAGAAGTCTCGGGAACGGCTATTCCGGCGGATACAACTTGGCGTACTGGAGCGGAGGTGTAGTCCAAGCCGATGTGGTTCCGCTTTCGCAAAACAGGGTGGCAACGATAGTCTGCACGGAGCCTCCAGGTGCAAATGCATCGTCCATCGGGAGCTACCTTCTCAGCTGGAATGGACAGGGCTGGGATGGAGGAAGCATCAGCCTCCCCATGTCTTGCGGAAACAACCCGCCCGTAGGAAATTACACGATGTCGCCCTTTCCAAACTCATCGAGCATACTTGCGGCCACTCCAACCGTAGCGGGCAACAATAGCGCTGTCGTTAACCTTCTGTATGCCACGCATGGTTGCACTTTGTGTTTGGCTCTAGCAGACAACAATGCAAGCCAGAAAGATGTTTCCAATCTCTCGGGCATAACCTTCGATTACCAAACGGGACAAGTTACGATACGTAACATCTTGGCAGACGCGCCGACTGCACTAAATGGAGATGCGCTTTTCGCTAACAATACTTTCTACAATTCAACGACGGTTTTCTGGACCAACGGTAGTGCCATCTACTACTCTGCTTGGAATTCGACAACACTCGCGTGGTCTTCTCCGAAAATTGTGCTTGCGATGGGGAATCAGAGCAGCATTGAAGAATTTCAAATCACAACCTCGCAAGGAGGGTCGGGATTTGGAATGATCTATCTGACTACGACGTTAGCTACCGCGAAAAATCCTCAGGACACCTTTTCTTTAAAGTACTACACATTCACACTTGTTAACGGCAATGTGTCTTCCTCATCATGATATGCGCGACGCTAAGGCGAAAAGATGGAGAGTAGGAGAAAAAAGAAACATCGCACGGATGCAAGGGTTTTTACTTTATCTGGTAGTTATACGCAAGTGCATGTCAGTAAATTGGCTTGTCAACCAGTTTCTGGGTGAACTCCCGCTCCTTCCTGTCCGCCTTGATTACGAGAAAAACTAAGGCAAGGCCAACCAAGGTCAGAGGAATGCCGTAGATGAAATAGCCCGCGATCAGGAGATTGCCTGCAATCGAGCCCAGCAAAATCAAAGAAAGATTTAGTAAAAAGTTCATCCTTGCACTGGCCGGTGTATTCTGGGTCGATTGCGCCCTATATATCTACCGAAGTAAGGCCAGCCAAGAAGCAATTTGCATCTGGAATTAGCGAAGGATAATCAAATTTTATTGACCCTTCCGCCATCCAAGGGCTCGACAAGGAGAGCGGCTTTTGAACATGGACAAGATGAAAGAGGCACGAAAAGAACGAGAAACATGCAGGATCTACAATGAGAAAAATCCCGATTATTTTTCTTCTCCGACTTACTCGTTCTCCTTTTTTGCTTCGCGCTTTCAGCTCTTCCGGTGAACTTCTCCTCAGGCTTCTTCTTTAATTGCTCGTCCTCCGCAGCAAGTACGGACTCCATTCCTCAGTCGAACTAGCTGTTCATGAGGTGTGTGCGGATGGCAAGAGCCTGATGCACGTCTCGAGGGGTTTCTCTTGCCCTAACCGCTTTCTGGCAAGACTCTTTCCATTCTCTTCTCTCCCAGTAGCTGCCGACCATGATCAACTCATTGCACTTTCTCGTAGCAGCGGTACCTCCCGAAACAGCGGATTTTCGAAGTGAAGCCCATGTGTCGGCGAGAACATGATCATATTTATCTAGCGTTTGAAAAACTTCGTGGACCTTTCCCATATCTCACATGAGATAGTTTTTGTTTCCTCCTTCAAAATCTCCTACGACTTCCCAGTTGATGGTGCAATTCAAATTACAGGTGAAAATGTTAAGCGTTTCCTCAATACTGCTGTTCTCTGTGCCACACGCGCACTCTCTCATTGCTTACGAAGCTCGTACCTTCCGGTTTCGTTCTGAGAGATAGCGGAAAGCTCTCTGAGTGAACTCCAAGCGCGTAGCACCGTCCTGTAGCTAGCGCCGCTGACTCTTTCGAGTACCTCGGAAAAGTAAAGCGGACCTGAGCGCAGGATTTCCTGAATTTCCAAAGCTACGGTCTCCTCGGACTTGTTCTCGGCTCCTTGCGTAGTCCTAGGAGCTGGCTTTGGTACTTCCGAGTGTTTGAATTTCTGCCTGTCCCTGTCCATTGGAATCGTCGCGTCGAGCCCCATCTTCGACATTGAGAATGGAGGGCCGCCGAACAGCGAGGGGTCAGAAGACGAAGGTATCCTCATGCCGTCGAGCAGGATTACATCCTCCGAAGGCTGGCTTCGGGTCGCGATTGCCCACATAACCTGCGAATCATCCATTACGTCGATATCCTCGTCCACTATCACGCAGTATTTCGGAAAGTTTTGTCTTGAACCGGAGAGCGCTACGTAGAGAGCGTTCCTCGCGTCCCCCTTGCTCCTCTGTGATATTGAAAGGAAGCACATCATCCCGGCGCTCGAGGGGAGAACTCTCACGGCTTTCACGTCCACGCCAGCGTGTTTCAGAGCCTGGTGTATGCTCAGCTCTATCTGCGGTATCAGCACGAAGAAGTCAGTGTTCTCAATGTGCCTTCCTCCATGGGTCGCGCTCTGGTAGATCGCGTTCCGCCTCTTGGTTATCGCCCTGACCTTGATCGTGGGGTTCTTCCTCATTCCACTATAAGTTCCGGGGAACTCTCCGTAGGGGCCCTCGGGCTCCGTCCAGCCCACTGGTTCAAGCTGCGCCTCAATCACAATCTCGGCGTGCGAGGGGACATACAGCCCGTCCAGAGTCTTTGACGGGACGAGTTTGATTGGTTCCCTCTGAATCCCTCCCCATATCGCCAGCTCGTCCACGCCCTCCGGAACTGTTGTCACGGCGGCTAGAAGATCGAGAGCGTGAAGCCCAAGGCAGATTGCGATGTCAAGCGGCTTTCCTCTCTTTAGCGCATTTAGGTAGAACCACCTGACCCTGTGCGGCGCGGTTATGTTTATTCCGAGCTCATTCTTCTTCCTGAACATCAGCCTGTAGATTCCGATGTTGTACTCGAGCGACTCCGGATCTTTGGAGACAAGGACGCCGGAAGTAATGTAGGGCGCGCCATCGAATTCGTGCTGAAGCAGCACTGGAAGCGACGTGAGGTCCACGCGATCCTCACCAATTGTAACTTCTTCCTGACACCCTGCGTCAGAGGATGACGAAAAGTTGGGCTTGATTGGCGACGAGATCCTTCTTTGGTACTCCTCGAGCAGTCCTCTCTCGTCGCTTTCGAGCGAGAGCGCCATCATCTCCCTTGACGAGACAGCGTTTGCAATCAGGGGATAATCATACCCTGCAATTTTCTTGAAGAAGCTCGCCTGTTTGTAATGTTCAGAGATCAGCGCCGAGCAACTCCGCACGTCGAGCTCGCGTTCTTCCTTGTGCAAAAGCCCATTTGAATCAAGCGAATCAATCCACTTTCGCAAATCAGATACCAAATTTAGAAACGATGGACGCCTCTCTCTTTTCTTCTACGGCGAATAGATTTTTGATCGCTGTTATTTATGCAAAGAGTGCCACGTCGGGGAAAAAGACCGAGCCTAGTGTCCATGCGCAAAAACACTTAACACGAGGGGGTTGAAATGCGGAGGCTGGCACACTCTGCGTTGCACACTGATACTCGCCCGTTATTCATACTCGACGATCAGGCCCACTATTTAGCCAACGAGATACGCGCAAACACTGCAGAAGTCGAGAGAGTGATCAGGACACTGAAGGAAAGTTACTCGCTGCTTTCGATAGACACTCACAGCGAAGAGGGGTTCCTGAACCACTTTTTTACCGAGACTGCAACTCACGTAGCTTGCCTTAACCTGTTCGGGCTGAGCGAGATTTGCGGCATTGACGTCTACAGGTCGATTGAAATCTTTGCGAGGACTCGTGATAGAGCGCCGAACAGGGTCGTGCTTTTTGGCTTTGTTAACCCGCTCGAGGGCGAGAAGGCACTCGAGAGGATGGATCACCAATTCCACGATCTCAACGCGGCGGCCTTCAAATTCTATCCTATGGATCCATCTGGAGGCCCAGAAGGATGGTGGTGCGACGACCCAAAGATAGCTTATCCTGTCTGGGAAAAGATGCAGAGCCTGGGCATAAAATTCACCAGCATTCACAAGCTCCCGCTCCCAATGATTGCAAACAGATGGCAGGATCCGATGGACATCGACGCCGCAGCCGCAAGTTTCCCCAAAATCAACTTTGTGATTTATCACATGGGCTACCCAGAGGTAGAGAAGGTGGCGACTATATGCGCGAACCGCCCGAATGTATACGCCGACTTTGGCTCGCCGCTCATACCTGCGATTGTGTACAAACCGGCGTGGTTCACAGATCAGCTTTGCAAATTCCTCGCCGTCGCGCCCGTCAGGAAGATTTGCTGGGGCAGCGACACGATGATTGCTCCGGGCGGCCAGGAGTACATCGAAGCTTTCTGGGACTGGCAGATCCCCGAGCACTATCAGAAGGGTTACGGCATCCCACCGCTCACAGATGAGGACAAGAAGATGGTCCTGGGGCGTACTATGGCTTCTTTCCTTGGCATAGATCCGGAATCGAGATTGCATGGTATCGAAGGGGATGAGTATTCAAAAAGATTGGGTGGAAGAGTCAGGGAATTCCTGAGTAGGGCAAACAACGGTTTGTCCTCTGCCTAACAAATCTGTCTTATCATTCAATCCGCGGTTGACTTTGGCGCGAAACTCTCGATCTTCTTGTTTATCTTTTCCGACAAGTAATGATTGACAACCGAAACTCTCGCTTCTTTTACCTCTGCAAGGCTCGAGAGTTTGCTCTTCAACTCAAGGCCTGTTGCCAGAACGAGCATGGCCGGGCAGAATGGAGAAACGCAGTGGTATCTGATAGTGACTATACCCTCGTCAAAACCCAGCGTCTCGACAAGTTTCATATCTACAATCGGAATGTTCGACTCTACCTCGCGGACGGAGTGTACCACGTCCAGCACAGAGTTTGGAATCCCCTCTCTCTGCCACCTTGAAAGCTCTGCCACAGAAAGTATTTCTCCTGAGAAAAGAGAAGTCCAGCCAGACGGTATATACAGTTATCCAGAAATTTCTCTTCGCTTCTTACAAAAAGTGGACCTATTCCGGCCGATCAGCGTTTTATTGTTTAGAGCATACTGGCTGTCCAATCATGCTTAGCTACTCTCAACTTGACTTGTGAAATCCGACTCTCTTCAATAGTGCCTGGTATGAATCCAGCATCGAAGGATCCCTTCCTATAACATTGAACGCGTCAGTCAGTTCGTGGGCGTTGCGGATTACTTCCGCGTTGTGCGGCCTTGCAGTAATTTCGTATTCCTTAAGCTCGCTTTCACTGAACGAGCTATCCGCGTTTGAAAGTATCAGCTTTGAAAGGGTCCACACGTCGAAGAAGACCATCGACATTCCTTGGCCAAGTTGCGGGTGCGTAGTGTGCGCCGCGTCACCTATGAGTGCAATCCTGTCGGAAACATATCGCTTGGCGTGCCTCTCGATAACGTGGTAAAATCCGCTGACGTTGCGAATGACCGAATCACTCAGGACCGGCGCGAGTTCGACCATCCTTTTTCGCAATATGTCATTATCCATGGACATCCAACTCTTGAGGTCCCTGCTCTGCACCTCAATTGCGGCGCGCATCCTATCATTTGGAAGAGAGAAGACCCCGACAAAGTTCTCGCTGTTCAGGTAGTGACGGCCCCACTGGAGATCTTTGGGTTTATCTATAATGACCATCAGGTAGCCAGAGTTGTAATCGTAGAAATCAATTGGTATGCGAAGGCTCGAACGTAGTTTTGAGGTTGCGCCGTCAGCAACTATCAGGAGGTCAGCGTCAAGTTTTCCAGATTCGCTATTCCTTGCGCCGTCCCTCTTACTGAAGTGTACGAGCGGCCTCCCGTCTCGAAGCTCGACGCTTTCGGATTCTGCTCCGTAGATCACTTCGATCCCGATCTCTTTCATTTGATTGTGCAGGCTCTGCACTATCTGCTTGTGCGGCAGGTAGAGCATAGGGTACTCTGGAGCAAAGATTGCGTAATCAATCGAGCCGAGTTTTCCTTCTTTCGTGTGCCATATCTCCGGCGCGGGAGAGTATCTGACCACCGGTTTTTCCCTCATCACATAATCCATCAGGCCGGCGTCGTGGATTACCTTGGTCGCCTCGGGCCTCAGGACCTCACCCCTTCTGACGTTACCAAGGGTCTGCTCAGATTCCTTCTCGAGTACGGTTATTGAGATCTCATTTGAGTTGACAAGGCGAGAGATCGCGCAGGCTACACCCGCCCCAGCGACTCCTCCCCCGGAGATCAAAATCTTCTTCTCCTTCAACTGAGACCTCTGTCACGAATCCCTGCTGTGGTTCGTAATGATGTTTATCTCCAAGCAGGTTCTTTTGCACGATAAATTAATCTACGGGTCTACAACCGATTACCCGTCGAACTCTCAAGGAAAGAAAGAAGATCTCTATTTTGAAGAGGAGTTATGCTGGACAGATCAAAGAGGCGCGAAATCTCGCTTTTGCTAAAGAAGAATCGGTGAGCAATTGAACCAGAATCTCCTTAGCGTAGAATCTCTGAGAGTCGTCTTTCCAACTACAAGGGGGAACATCCTAGCAGTAGACAACATAGACCTGGCGATTGGAAAGGCCGAGACCGTTGGTCTCGTGGGAGAGTCAGGCTCAGGAAAGACGATAACTGGGAGGGCGGTAATGAATCTCGTCCCCAGGCCCGGCAAAATTGCAAAGGGCAAGATAGTTTTCAAGGGAAAGAATCTGCTCTCATATACTCCCGACCAGATGAGGTCCATCCGGGGCAAAGAGATCTCGGCAATCCAACAGGATCCTCTCTCGTCGCTCAACCCTGCTTTCAAAGTACAAACTCAGATGACGGACATACTAACGCTCCATAAATCGATCAATAAATCAGAGGCAATCTCTCAATCGGTGGAGATCCTCAAACAGTTAGGAATAACCAATCCAGCGCAGGTGATGCAGAGATACCCTCACCAGTTGAGTGGCGGAATGGCGCAGAGAATAATGATCGGGATTGCATTTTCCTGCGGTCCGTCCCTGGTCATCGCCGATGAGCCCACCACCGCGCTCGACGTGATCACCCAGGCCGCGGTCATAGAGCTGATGAAGAAATTTCAAAAGAAATCGGACACCTCGGTGCTGTTCATTACTCACAACCTGGGGCTTGCCGCGAAGGTCTGCGACAAGATAGCTGTGATGTATGCGGGCAAAATTGTCGAGTTCGCAGATGTCAGGGAGATCTTCCGACATCCCAGCCACCCCTACACAAAGAGCCTTCTGACCTCCGTTCCAAAGATCTCCGATACGGCGAAGAAGATACCCTCAATCATTGGAGGGATGCCTAACCTGATCAACCCACCGAAGGGATGCAGGTTCTACCCTAGGTGCTCGATGAGGATACCGGCCTGCAAGGAATCAGAAATCAAGTTTGTAGAACTTGGGCCGCAAATTGGCTCGCATAGGTCGCTTTGTCTGCGCGCGCAGGAGATCAGCGAAATACCGGCATGAACTCATCAGCTACGCTTCTCGAAGTGGTCGGTCTGAAGAAACACTTCCAGGGCGGAACCGGCAAGTTTCAGGATTTCTTCCTGAGAAAACACACAACGGTGAAGGCCCTTGACGGAGTCGATCTCCGGATAAACAAGGGGGAATCCTTTGGAATAGTCGGCGAGAGCGGTTGCGGGAAGAGCACCCTCGGCCGCACGGTTCTCCGGCTTCTTGATCCAACCGAGGGCAAGATTGTATTCAAGGGTACCGATATCACGAACATACCTCAGAAGGAGATGCGTAATTTCCGAAAGAACATGCAGCTCGTGCTGCAGAACCCGTACTCTTCGCTGAACCCGCGAAAGAAGATCAAGGACATCATCTCAGAGACGCTGGGCTTTCACGGATTTGACGATCGTACCGAAAGGACGAAGAGAGTAATCCAGGAAGTCGGATTGAAGTTAGAGCATTTGGAGCGCTACCCGCACGAACTCTCAGGTGGCCAGCGCCAAAGGGTTGCAATCGCAAGAGCTATCTCAATCGAGCCTGAATTTGTCGTCCTCGACGAAGTCACCTCGTCGCTCGACGTCTCGGTTCAGGCGCAGATCATCAACCTCCTTTTGGAGCTGAAGGAGAAACTAGGTCTCTCGTACATGTTCATCTCGCACGACCTCGCAATCGTGAAGCACATGTGCGACAAGGTAGCTGTGATGTACCTTGGCAAGATAGTCGAAGAGGCAGACGCGCAGTCGATCTTCTCCGACACGCTGCACCCATACACTAAATCTCTGGTGTCTTCGATACCATCTCCTGAGGTGGAATCTGATTGGAAGCCGACGCTGCCCAGGACTGAAATTGAGACCTCCCTCACCACCATCTCGGGCTGCCGCTTCAATCCGAGGTGCCCGTTCGTTTTTGAAAGGTGCAAAGTCGAGGAGCCTGAACTGAGCTCGCGAGGTTCGAGTCACGCGGTTTCCTGCCACCTCTACCACAGCGGCGGAGAAAATCAAAAGAAGATAGAACTCTTGAAAGAAGAGACCGTCTGAAAATAAATTGTGGATGCGAAGAACGCCTAAGCAGATCGTCTGCCAATAAGAAGTGACGACTATATCGCTCCCTAGCCCTAAACCGCTTGCCAACCTCAACTCTATGAATCAACAGTAAATAGCATGAGGTGTCAAAAAGACAGGATGGCATCGCAAAGGGTTGATCTCGGCGGCGGGGTCACGATAAGTTATGATTTTCGCGGAAAAGTAAGCGAAGATCATCAAGGCGCGAAGACGAGGTACGGCCTAGTGATGCTCCACGGCTACGGCGGTTCTTCCGCAGTATGGCGCAACCAGCTAGAATTTTTCTCGCCTAGTTACGATGTCCTGGCCCCGGATCTGAGGGGGTGGGGACACTCCAGCAATCCCGGCAGCGGAAAGTATGAGCTGTCTGACTTCATAAATGACATCGATACGCTGACGCAACGACTTTGGCTCACAGAGCATCTTGTGCTCATGGGTTCTTCGATGGGGGGTCTGCTTGCTCAAGCCTACACTCTGAGAAACAGAGACAAGGTCAGCGCTTTGGTGCTCGTGGGGACGAGAGCAAAGGCAAGAGGAGACCTTGCATCGCTCGTGTCAAGGGTGAAGACTGAAGGGCCGGAGCAAATTGTCAGGGAAACAATAACGAAATGCTTCACGGGAGAAGAAGGTGATCCACAACAGATGAAGAAGCGAAGAGAAGAGCTCAAGAATTATCTGTTAGAGCACGTCGGTTACGTCTCAAAGGATACAGCACTTGGAAGCCTGACGGCCTTTCGGGACTTTGACTTGCGCGAAACGCTCAAGGCTTTGGATATTCCAACCCTGATTGTATTTGGAGAAAGGGACAGAATCACGACCCGTGATGAGGCAGAGTTGCTTCACTCACAAATCGCGGGCTCTGAGCTCAAGATTATTCCCAAAGTTGGTCATCTTCCGATGCTGGAAGCGCCCGAGCTCTTCAATTCAATCCTTGCAAACTTTCTCAGCAAGCTGCCATAGTCCGAGGAAGGCTTACGCCGTATCCTTGCTCGGTTGAACAGGTATTGGTACCTCTCCTTGGGTTGGAACTGGCGCGAGAACTGAGCCCTCTCTGCGCAGTAGGTCCACGCCCAGTAATTTGGACGCAATTACAAGGAATATCCCACCTACCACCATCATGAACACCGACGTCGCGGCGGCAGTGGGAAGGTCCGCTGAGCTTGCGGTGAAAAGGTCCTGAATGAAAGTCGTAAGCACGTATGAGCTTGGAGTCGTGAGCAGTGTGACCGTCCCGAGTTCCCTGAAAGTATCGAGGAAAACATATGTGAAACTTGCAAGCATGGCAACCTTCATCATTGGAAGAAGGACTTTGAGATACGTTCCTGACCACCTGTCACCCGAGACGCAGGACGCCTCCTCAAGTTCGCTGGAAAGCTGAAGCATGGATGGGGCCATGATGCGCACTGCAAAGGGGAGCCAGGTAATTATTAGAGCAATGAGCAGCGCCCACACCGTCCCGTAGAGCGTCCTCGCAAGCGCAGGCGTGTAGAGGAAGAGCCAGAGCATCGCTAGCCCATACACGACGCCAGGGATTGCATACGGGAGAATGTTTGCGTACTCGAATAGCTTTGCCCACCTGAACTTGCTCTTCACAACTGTGTAAGCAAGGAAAGTCCCAAGTATCGCTGTAGCAGAGCCAGCGACTAGCGAGACGAATAAGCTGTTCTCGACAGCAGACCAGAACAGAGGATAACCTGTGAAAAGTACGACGTAGTTTTGTAAAGTCAGGTGGGGGATGAGCGATTCCGTCGCGGTGTAGAATGGCACGAATGAAACGAGTAGCAGGATGAACGCTTCGAGGAAGAATGATATGAAGGATATCCACAGGCAAATGGCAAGAGCTCCATACTTGCCCAACCTTCCCAGCGAGTACACTGTGGGGGGAGCCTGATTACCTCTGACCGTCACGTACTTGAAGTTCTGTCTGGTTGCATAGATGAACAAAGTAACTACGACGATGGCAATGAGCACATAGATTATGCTGAGCGCTCCGGCGGTGTTGTAGTCTGGTGGGGATGTGTCGGTAATTGCGTCGTATATCGCTGTGGCGAGCGTGTTGACTCCCGACGACGCGGCCTGGCCGAAGATGAAGGGGTAATCAAAGTTCGCCATGCCGATCGGGATCATCGCGAGGTATGTTCCAATTAGGGCGGGCTTGAGCAACGGAAGGGTGACCCTGAACAGCGACGTCGTGACGGACCCACCGGTCAACCTTGAACTGTCCTCGAGAATTGGGTCGATACCTCTTATCGCGGCTGACATCGAAAGGTATGCGAAAGGCAGTCCACCTATCGAGTGGGCGAAAATCAGGCCATTGTTGGAGTAGATGTTGAAGAGTGGAAAGGAAACGGAGAACATATTCATGAACAGGCGGTTTATCGATCCGATTTGGGGGCTGAAGAGGAACACCAATCCTATGGCCCTAACCTCGCCTGGCTGGGTGAGGCCTAGAAAGGGTAGAAGGCTCAGAACCCTCTTGTAAGGCACGTTCGTTCTCTGGACGATCCATGCATAGATGGTCCCCATCGCAAGCGCAATTGCGGTTCCCGCCGCGGCAGGGTATATCGTCGTCCAGATTGCGTCAATGTAGATGGGGCTTCGCAGCGCGACAAGAATTTGATTGAGAGATGTACTCGTTCCAAAAAAGTAGAGAAGCGGTGCGATAAAAAGGACGGCGAAGATCGCCGACACCGCTATCGGAACTTTGGTGGTCATCTTGAGCGCTCTGTTAGCGGGAGAGCTGAGGACCTACTTGCCGAATATTTGGGTGTACGTGCTCACATAGAGGCTAGAGTTGTGAGCGACGATGTTTGAAAACTGCACCTGAGTGTACGAAGCCGGCAGAGGTGTGGTCAGGAGAGCTAAGCTTGTAGCCTGAGCTGCGGGACCAAAGGTCGGCGGCCTTGAAGATGCCCCGATTGCATACTGTCCTGCCCATGAAGTCACCCACTCGATGAATAATTCTGCCATGTAGGGGTCGGGCGCACCCTTCGAAATTCCCACGGGTGTCGCAAGAATTGGAGTTGGGTTCATCCAGACGTAGCCGATTGGAGCTCCCTTGCTCAATCCCGACACAACATCAGTAGTTGCTCCAATTCCTATCGCGGCCTGTCCAGAGGAGACATCATCGTAGACCGCTCCAGATGAAGAGGCAATGTACGGCTGGTTTGCAGCAACCCCTTGAAGGAAGGTCGTCCACTGGCTCTGGGTCATGTTCTGCCTAAGTATAGCGAACGCTCCTCCTGTAGCGCTCATTCTGCTCGGGTCATCAATTGCAAGCTTGCCCTTCCAGATCGGGTTCGCAAGATCAGTCCATGACTTTGGCAGCACTGACGTGTTCTTGATCAGGTTTGTATTGTAAATTAGGAAGTACTGGTTGAGGTCAAAGGGGTGAGTGTAATTAGTTGGGTCGAGCAACGAGGAGGGATAGCCCATCATGACCTCCACGGGGTTGTACCAGGCCTGAATGGCGCTTGCATTTTCGAGAGCGATAAAGTTCGTCTGGAGCTGCTCTATGACGTCCGAGTGTACAGCGCCCGACTTCGCCTCAGCAAGCTCCTTGTTCAGATTATCACCTGAGGTTCCAGTCTGGTAGACCACATGCGCCCACGGATAGGCCTGCTCAAACGCCGCCGTAATGTACTGGTTCCAAGCGGCAGTATCGACCTGACCATAGATAGTCACAGTCCCCTCGGACTTTGCGAGGGCAACAAGATCCTGATACTGGGTTGTTGTTAATGTCGAAGGTGTCTTGGATGTACTGGTAACGATTCCGCTCCATCCAATCCCTGCAACGATCGCGAGGACAATTATCACAATAGTCAAGATAGCCGTAGTCTGTGCAATACCGCTCTTTGAGGCGTGCATACCAGCCCGCTTGGTCTTTGCCCGAAGTATAAAAGTATTGCAAATTATGCAATAGATCGTACAAAAATTGCTATTCGCGAAATCCGTAGCTTTTTTCCTTTCGATGATTGTCAAACTATAAAAAGTGAAGTGCTGTTATCAGCTTCTCTGATTTTTGGCCTGGGTTCGACTTTTACCATGGCTTTAGCGCTCCTTGCCAGTTACTGATGGAGGCGAGCACCTTGCCTGCGTTTTGGAAAGAGTACATCACCACTTTCAGTCAAACAAGCAAGTTCAATTGAATTAGAGGCGCAACGCGGGTAATCCGGAAGAGATTATTCTACTTCTGCTCTCTCTTTTTTCCTTCCCCCTTATTGCTACTCCTCGCGCATTTCTTTGACGTTGCGAAAAACAAAGAATAGCGTCAAATCGGTGCAGATGTAGATCGAGCCTGCGATAAAAAATGGAAGTGCCTGCGAAACGAATTGAAGTGCATACGTTGAAAGCGACGGGCTCACTGTCCTGGCGCTGTTACGCGATATGCTGGTCATACCTGCCGCGGCGGTTCGCTCGTGTGGTTTGACAACCGATACAGTGTAGGCCTGGCGAGCTGGCACGTCCATCGTTGTGATCATGGACCGCGCGAAAAAGAACGCGAGTGCTCCGAACAAGTTTGGCGCGAGAGGAATCGCCATCAGAAACAGATTTGCTGGCAGGTGCGTGAAGACCATCGTGTTTATCGCCCCTATCCTGTCTGCGAGCCACCCGGCGAGCAAAATTGAGAATGAAGAGAGGACTCCCGTTACAAAGAAGATCAGCGAAAGGTACTGCAGGGGCACGTTGTAGTTCTTGTAGAACCAGAAGGAGATGATTGTCTGGATGACAAAGCCTCCGGCCAGCGCGTCTACGCCGATTATCGCGGAGAATTTGGCAATGAGCATCTTGGATTCGCGGCTCAACTTAGTCGCCCCACGCGTTGCCCGATCAATTGCCGACTCCTTATTCTCCTTCTCATCAAGCCTGATAGCCGGCGTCTGCAATTCCATCCGGGAGGAGATGCTAAGGTAGAGCACTGCAAGGACGAACGCAAGGGCGGAGTACACCGCAAACAGCGGTCTGTAGGAATCCACCTGCGAGAGGTGAAAGTAGCCCTCGAAGAATACAGGCATGGCGCTTAAGAGAATCCCTCCTGACTGCGTGAGCTGTCCGGTCGTGTTGTATACGGCGTAGAGCGCGTTTCGCCTCTCCTGCGAGCTCGATTGGGGAAGCATGGCCTGCTCCAGCGGTAGGAATGTGGTTATGTCCGACCCGGTTGGGCTAAGTGTGCCGGTCAGCGCTCCGAGGATCAAGAGAATTGGGTTAGTGGTAAGGGCGTAAATCAAGCCTGTTATTGCCATCATCACACCAACGATGAAGAGAAATCTTCTCCGACCCACTCTGTCGGCGTAGATGCTCGAGAGGATGGTGGTGACGAGACCGGAGACAAGAATCAAAGAAACTATGATCCCTGTCTGGAGAAGACTAAAACCGACAAGGTTCAGGTAGATCAGGAGAATGATGCTGACGAAACCGTAAGCAAACGAGCGAATCCCGTTTGTAAGGAGAACGAGCTTGCCGTCTCGATTGATCCAAGAGAGGAGAAGCATGTGGCGATATTTTCCTCCGGAGGAACGATCTCTGCCAGCGTCGGCGATCTGATCCACTCTGTCATTTTTTCTTCCCCTTCGTTCTCCCTCTTGCTCGTCCATCTCCTAACTTTGACCCGCTCGTAATTTTTTCACTCGGAGCAATAGCAGCAGAGGGTGTTCTCCCACACCTTTCCACGCTCGCTACTCTGTTGCCGCGGGTGCTGGTGTTCCGTTCAAGTTACTATCTTTTTGCCTTCCCCGAAAGCCAACCTTGTAGATCAAGGCACTGGCAACGATGAAAGGAAATGCGACTACGAGTGGAAGCACTACGTTCACGTCGAGCAGCAGGAAGGCCCCCACGATTGGGCTGATTATTCCTCCAACGGAGTTAGCCATGCCTATCATTCCTGTCACTCTCGTCCAATTTTCTTTGTCTATAGTTGCGAATACCAGCGACTGCTGGATGGGCGCGGCTACCCTTGCGAATACGAGCGAGATGTAGTAGATCAGCAGCGCGGCATTGAAAGACGGGATGTACGCCATAAACACAAGCAGCACAGCAAATCCTGTCCTGCCATAAAAAATCGAGTTCACGGCTCCGAGCAAGCGTTCAATCCTGGGTGAAAGGAGTATAAGGAGGGCCGTGATTACTCCGGATATTGCAAATATCTGACCCAGCGTGTTGAGGCTAATTTGAAATCTGAGGTAAAACCAGAGTGGCATGTATCGCTGGAACAAACCATTGGCAAATCCATTGGAGAATTCCGCAGAAACGAAACGCGACGCTTGCCTCAATGCTGCGCCCAGGCGAGCTTGGCCAGCGCCTTTGGCAACCGCGGTCTCACTGCTTGATGAAGAGAGGGGAGACGAGGATGAGGCGGTTGCTCTTCGATCTGTCAAGTTAGCTACTGGAGACCTACTTCTCGGAGCTGCACCTTGCAGATGTCTCGCGGGAACGGGGAGAAGTAGCACCGCCGCAGCAAGTTGAAGCACACCACTGAGTATGAAAAGGAAAGAAACGCTGTCTGTCGCAAAGCTTGAAAGAGTCAACGGAACGAACTCTGGCGTTGTGGGTAACTTGATCAGATCGAGGAAGTAGGCGCCAGCGGCGAAGGACAGTGTGCCAGTTACCGATCCAAGGCTGATTGCAAGAGTCCTCGACCTGCTGTCACAGTTCTCAGAGAGCATCAGGTTTAGAGCAGTATTGTATGGACCGGACCCGCTGCCGCTCCCTCCGCCGGGAGCCCAGTTCGTCACCGAGATGGACGCAGCGAGGAGGAGAAGTGCGGTCATGGTGGATTGTGTCAGTATGACCATACAGAGCGCAAAGAGAACCATCTGGAGGATGATGACACTCCTGATCCTCACTCTGTTCCCGAGAAAACTGAGCGCCGCGAGAAGAACCAGGCTCGAGATTACTGAGATTGAAAAGAAGGAGCCGACTACAAGCGAGGAACCTATTGAAGCTAGATAGAGCGGTAAGACGACTGAGAGAAACCCATAGGGGAAGGTCCTGAGACTTCTCGAGAGAAGAATCAGGTAGATGTTTCTATTCAGGGGCATTCAGTCGTCGAACTTGCCTTTTTTGTGATAAGATATGTACTACTTCCCGAAATCCTCGCCGTGCGGCTTGAACCGAAGTACGTGGCTCTTGCGTTTCTCTAGCTTTCTTACCACTCTCCTTGAGCAAAGAGGTGGTCGCGTAAGGATGACGGAGAAAGAATGCAACCATCACGCATGCAGAGGATTATTTGGGTTGCACCGCAACGTCGATTAGGAAGGGTGTTGGATTCTCCTTCTTGAGCGATTCGAACACGCTGCCGAGGATCTCCGAGAGAGATCTCGTGTCCGACACCGCGTGACCCGCTGAGTGCAAACCATATGACTCTGCCATTTTCGAAAAATCCACATTTGGATCTTCAATTCTTATTCCTATCGTCTTGTTCTCGACCGGCCTCCCCCTGTCCTCGGCTATCGCCCTCTGGTGCTCTTCGTCGTTGAAGTATGAACGGTTGTCTAGGACGAATATGACGAGCGGAAGTTTCAGGTTACCGGCGGTCCAGAGGCTGCTGGCTGTGTAGAGAAGGTCGCCGTCTGGCTGGAAATCTATGCAAATTCTTCCACGATTTGCAAGCGCAGCGCCAATTGCTCTTCCGATTCCAGTCCCGGTCCCGCCTCCCCTTCCTGGGTACTGGTAGAATTTTGTAATGCTCCATAGCTGTCTTACCCATGCGTTGATGCCACCGCGGGTATAGCCGGGGTAACTGAGCACCCAGTCGAGACCGAGTTGCTTGATTTTCTGCCATACCGTGTATGCGAGCGCAGGGTAAGTGATTGGAGATCTGTCGAGCTGCTGTTCTGCTGCGGCGTGCCATTTCTTCCTCTGAGCTGAGGAAAGTTCGGCAAATCTTCCCTTCCGTTCGTTTATGGCGCTAGCGTTCTTGTTGCCCACGCGCAGGACAATTTCAAGAAGCTTTGCAACAGCGGCCGGCTCGCTCGCGACGATGCTCATCGTGGTCGGGGTCAGCCTTCCGTAGTCTGCCACCCAACTATTGTTGAACACGCTCTCAGTGTCAATCCTGATGACCTTGCACCCCTCGCTCGTCATGTACTTCGACTCCCTGGAAAAGTGCCCCTTGGCCTCCTTTGCTAGAGCATGGTAGAGATCCCTTACGCCGAGTGCGACAACTACGTCGCTCTTACCCAGCACTTCTTCTGTGAGCCCCGAGAGGTTCTGCGGGTGATCCGAAGGAAAGTTGAATCGCTGACCGGTGTCAATCACAGCAGCACCCGTGGCTTCAACGAGTTTGACAAGATTCCATACGCTGGACTCGTCTCTTCCGTACCCATCGACGATGATTGTCGGGTGCGCGGCGTTGACGAGAAGCCTAGCCGCCTCCTCGATCGAGCTGAGGTCGCCCTCTCCCAGAGTCGGTGAAGGGTAGTTTGCAAAGCGAGGAACTTTGAAATCCCCTTCAAGCTTCTTTTCTTGGAGGTCTGCATCGAGACTCAGGTAGACCGGACCCGCAGGATCCGTCGTGGCTATTCTGTACGCCCTAAACAGTGCCTCTACCGTAGAGACGATTCCATCGGGCTGGTCGTCCCACTTTGTATAGTTTCTAACAGTGAGACCAGGTACGAGAGCCGTGTGTTGCCAGTCGATTCCTGGCCTCCTCTTTTCGATGTCAGTTGGACCGTTTCCTCCAAGAATCACCATCGCTTCTCTTTCTAAATAGGCGTCAAAAACCGCTTTGGTCGAGTGAAGAAGTCCCTCGATGTCATGAACCAGGACTGCGAGAGGCTCACCGCAGGCTCTGAAATATCCTGATGCGATAGCGACCGCAATCTCCTCATGGCAACATAGCACCAGCTTCGGATTTTCGTTTCCACCATAGTTGACTATGGAATCATGTAGCCCTCGAATTGACGCGCCGGGGTTCAGCGGGGCGTACCGGAAGCCCATTGCTTTCATAGCATCAACGATAACATCGGATCCAAACTTGTCTTTTCCTGCAGAAGATGACATATCTGACACTCGCTATATTTCTTGCATGCTCACCTGTGCGATGACCTTTTTAAATCTGCGAGACGTTCCACGACGGAGTAGAATTCGCTTCCAACTGGTAAAGAGCTACGAAGTGTCGATCGCTTTGAGTACCGCTTCGGGAGTGAAGGGGATTTCCCTGAGCCGCGCGCCGGTTGCATTGAATATCGCGTTCCCTATTGCGGCGGGGACCGGAACGATCGGAATCTCCCCGAGCGACTTTGGTCCGTAGGGATCCTCTGTTTCCACGAAAATCACCTGCACTTGAGGTATAGACGTGATGTTCGGCAACCTGTAAGTCATCAGACTGGGGTTCTGGATGTTTCCATAGTCTGGGTCGATGAGCAGCTTCTCCGAAAGGCTCATTCCAATTCCCATGACGATGCCTCCCTTGACCTGGCTCTCCGAAGTGAGCACGTTCACAAGAGGACCCGAGTCGTGAGCCGCCACGTATTTCAACACAGAGACAAAGCCTGTCTCCTTGTCCACCTCGACCTCGACAAAATGGGCTGCGAACGCCAGTCGCTCGAGATCTTCCGGAAGCTTCGGGTCGCTCGTCGCCTTCTCGGTGATGTCGCTCAACCCCTTGCTCCGCATCATCTCCACAATTTCCACTTTCTTCTCTGGACGTGATCTCGCAAAAGCAACGAGGCCATTCGCAACTTCGACGTCGGCTTCTCCAAAATAGGTTGAGGCAAGCTTCTTGACCTGCTCCTTGACCGCGAGAGCTGCCTGCCTGACCGCGAGTCCCGTAAATGAAGTGGTTCGACCGCCCGATTCTCCTATGGAGTACGGACACATCGAAGTGTCGCCCCAAACCACCTCGACTGAATCAAGGTCCACGTCTAGAGATTTTGAGGCTATTATGGCCATGGTTGACTTGGCGCCCGTCCCGATGTCAACAACGCCGGTAAAGACCTCGACACGCCCGTCGCTCTTCAGTCTCACGATTGCCTCCCCGCGACCTAGGAAAGCGTGCCACGTGGCGATCGCAAGTCCGATACCTCTACGAATCTTCTCACCTTCATGAGGCTTCTCCGCCTTCCTCCACTTCTCCTTCCAGCCAAATGCCTCTGCGCCTCGGACAAGGCAATCCTCGAGGCCGTTTGAAGTGAAATGCTTATGACCGTGTACTGTGTGACCTAAATTGCCAAGCCTGAATTCGAGCGGGTCCGTTTGGAGTTCGTGGCATATCTCGTCTACTAGCGACTCCATTGCAAAGCAGGACTGAGGCCCGGTCGGCGCCCTAACATGTCCCGTGGCTGGCGTATTAGTGTAGACGGCACGTATCTCTGACCTGTAAGCCTCCAATGGATAATACGTGTCGATGCCGTCAATGAATATCCCCTGCTTGATGTGACGGGTGTAGCCTCCTATGTCACAGAGACCCTTGACTTCTGCCGCAAGAAGTTTTTTCCTGTCTGGATCGATAGATGCCCTGATTAATTGACGGGTCGACCACCGAGATTGAAGGCCGACGAGATCCTCTTCCCTGCTGTATTCGACCATTACGGGCCGACCTGTCTTCTTTGAGAGAAGGGCGGCCGCGAGGTCGTAGTTCATGGAGTTGTTCTTGTTGCCAAAGCCCCCGCCCTTGAACCTGCCAATCACCCTTACTTGTTCTGGCCTAAGTCCCAAGTCCTTTGCGATCCCATCCCTACACCCGTAGATGCTTTGAGTAGCGGCCACAACAGTGAGCCTCTCCTCGCCCAATGCGTCGCGTTCCCACCAAGCAAGCGAAGTGGCAGGTTCCAGCGGAACACCGTTGACCCGCGAGCTTCTGTATTCGCGCTCGAAGGTTACAGTGGCTGCTTTTCCAAATATTGCGTCTACGTCTCCGAATGCAAGTCCAAAGGGTCCTAGAACGTTTCCATCTTCCCAGATCTTTATGGCCCCCTCCTTCATCGATTCATCAATAGAAAATACGGCCGGAAGCTCATGGTACTCTAAACTCACAAGCTCCGCAGCCTCGCGAGCAACACTCCTTGAGCTAGCGGCCACCGCGCCGACGCAATCGCCTATGAACCTGACGTGCTTTGCAAACACGTTTCTCTGGTGGATTCTTTCTCCCGCATTCCACACAAGATCGGTATCAAGGCACGTGAGGATTGCCTCTACACCTTTCAAAGAAAGTGCCTTGGACTTGTCGGCACTCTTTACGATGCCATGTGGGACTGTACTTCTAATAATTGCTCCGTAGAGCATTCCGGGCATTTTCCAATCGCCGGAATACTTTGCCTGCCCGCTCGCGCGCTCGACTGCATCAATGCGGACGTGCGATGGAGATTTTTGATTAGGTTGCTCTTGCAGTACCACGGTCATTTCTTCTCTCTCACACCCGTCCTGCGTTTTGAGACGCCACCGATTGGACCGCGCTGACTATGTTGTTGTAACAACCGCAGCGGCAGATGTTGCCCGAGAGTGCTTCCTTGATCTCCTGTTCATCGAGAGGGTGCTCTAATTTCGTATTTGAGAGTAGGCTCTTCACGGCAAGAATCTGACCGGACGTGCAAAAGCCACACTGGAGGGCATCCAAAGTCACAAATGCCTTCTGAATCGAATCGAGTCCGTTCCTCGAAAGGCCTTCAATTGTGGTAATTTTTGTTCCCTCGGCCTCGACGGCGAAGATGTTGCAAGAGCAGATAGCGCGTCCTTCGAGCAAGACGGTGCATGTCCCGCACACTCCCTCGTTGCACCCCTTCTTTGCTCCGGTTAGGTCAAGCTTGTCCCGTAGTGTATCAAGAAGCATGTCCCTAGGCTCGACCTCTACAACCCGATCCTCGCCGTTTACGTTAAGTGAAATTCGCAGCAATCCAGGCAAGATTTTTTCACAACCCTCTTGAAATTCCACCAAGAGCCCTTCGAATGTACACATCGAGCATTCTAGACTTGTACTCCTTGGAGACGCCTAAATCTCCCTCGGGTCTTGCCTGATTGCTTGCGATCTTTGCAGCTTCACTGATGTTTGCTTCCGAGACGGCCTTGCCGTTGAGAAATTCCTCGGCTTCCATAGACCTGAAGGGCACTTCAGCCACTCCCCCGAGTCCGATCCTCACCTCCTCGAAGCGCTCATCAGCTACCCTTCCCAGAACGCTCACTACAAGAAGTGGGAAATCGCCGTGCCCCAAAGTCAGTTTCATGAAAGAGTGGGACATGTCACTCGATGGGATTGGTACCTCGATTCTTTCGAGGATCTCGCCGCGTCGTAGATCTGTAGAAAACGCCCCCTTGAAGAAGTCCTTCGCAGGTATGCGACGCCTCGAGCCCCTTTCCGATGCCGAAACGAATTGTGCTTCGAGGACGAGCATTGTCGAGATATAGTCGCCGGCCGGGTCTGCGTGGCTCAGGCTTCCACCGATGGTCCCGCGATTCCTAACCTGCGGGTGGCCAATCCTAGAAGCGGTCTCTGACAGTAGCGGAACTTCAGAGCGAACGGTTTCGGACTCTGCAATTTCCGAATGCGTGGTGAGCGCTCCGATGGTCAGAAATTCGTTAATTCTAGAGATTCCTCTGAGGCCTGAAATTCTCTTGAGGTCAACGATGTACTTCGCTTCTACTAAATTCAATTTCATTAGAGGAATGAGACTCTGCCCTCCCGCGAGGGCCCTTGCCTCCCCGTAATGCTCGTTCAAGAAACCGCACGCCTCTTCAATTGAGTGCGGCGCCAGGTACTCGAAATTTCTAATCAGCATCAGAATTCATACACCAACTGCACGAGATATTTAAACGAGAACCAAAAGCGAGCTTCTTATTTCTTGTAATACTCTTCATTTGTACAATTTCCACCTCTGCAGGATGTTGATCTTTGTGGGTCTTACTCTTGTCGACCGTCTTTCCCTTTTTCTTCTGGATGGTCCAATGCTTAACTAATATGATTCAACCAAAGCTGGAGGCATTATGATAACTGCACCAGTCGATCTCCTTGAAATAATGGAAGGAAGGCGAAGTTGTCGTGCCTTCAAAGAAGACCCGATACCAGAGGAGCACATTCAAAGAATACTCGAGGCGGGAAGGTGCGCACCGTCTGGCTCCAACATGCAACCTTGGGACATTCTCGTCGTCAGAGATCCCGAGAAAAGAGCTTGGCTCATAGAGATTCTTGAATCGATGATTAGAATCGACTGGGCAAACGAGACTGCCACCGGCGGCACCTTTGCCTTCGGAGGGTTGGGATACACAAGAAATGTACCAGTCTTCTTTGTGATCATAACGTATCCGAGGTTTTCGAAAATCTCTGGGCAGAATAGTACTTCGATCCCAATAATTCAGCGGCAGAACGTGGGCCACCTTGTGCAAAACATGTGGCTGATGATCCATTCGCTTGGGTTGGCTTCAGTGATTACGATGATTAGGCACGTCGAAAACGAGATTAAGGAATGCTTCGGAATCCCAGGAGAACTTGAAGTGACTCAGGTTCTTCCCGTAGGTTATCCAAGACAATTTAGAGCAAAATCTCGAAGGCCGTTGCAATCGTTTGTCCACTACGATCGATACCACACTTCGAAACTTCGGAGTGAAGAGTTGATTCAGGAGATCATCTCAAACCCGAAGAAACTTGCGCTGGAAATCTATGGAACTTGAATACCATTCTGCTTGTGCTGTTCTGGCTTTCTTTCGCTCTAATTGGGAACTGGTTGGAAGATACTCAAACTGTGCACTATTCGGGTTACGGAGATTCTACGAACATGGTCTGTTATTAATATCACAATTATTTGACATCTAATAACGTCAAATCCAGTTAAGCATACCAGAGATGCCCTTGGGCCAACAACTGCTTTTTCTTTTTCTGCCAATGGTTTAAATAATCGGCGTTTTACGGGGAGGCTAACAAAATGGCATTCACACGACGGCGACGGAAAGCAGTATCTAGCATAGTAGCGGGATTGATTGTCATAATCATCGTCTTAGCTGGGTTGACCGGATACGCATTTTTGGCTCCGGGAGCCAGTACAAAGACGGTAACTCAGACGACTACAGTGCAGGGCGGTGGTGGAGGAGGCTCAACTGTTACAACCACGGTGACCACGACGGCGTCAGGTCAAGGGGGAGGTAACCTTACCGCGTTGGCACAGGCCGAGGGCGGATCAGTCACAGTGTACGGCGTCATTGACGCAAGCGATTGGTCTTCCGTGATCGGACCTGCGTTCCAAAAACAATATCCATGGGCCAAAGTCAACTTCGTGGCACTTGGAGGCGCTGACGTCGGAACAAGAGCGCTCTCAGAATATACTGCGGGTAAAGTTTCCGCTGACGTTTTGATATCTGGATTGACACAATTGGAGGACGCAATCCAAGGAGGAGCTGTCCAGCCCTGGATCGATCCAAACCTGGTCACTTACGGATACACCGTTAACAACTCAGATCCGACTGGCATGTGGCATCCAGGATACGTACTACCAGGAGTCATAATTTACAACACCAACTTGGTTAGCGCTTCGCAAGCACCAAAATCTTACACTGACCTCGCTTCCTCAACTTGGAAAGGAAAGGTAGTCATCCAGGATCCATCACTGCTCGGAGGCGTTGGTGCGACATTTTCTACACTTTACCCGATAATGGGGAACGCATCGTGGACTCAGTTTATGCATAACTTGGCAGCCAACAGCCCAGTAATCGTCTCTAGCAACGGAGTAGCGTTCACAGATGTCTCCTCCGGACAGTACCCAGTAGGCTTGGGTCAGCTCAACGACTACATTGCTGCGGTGCAGAAAGGCAACACCTCGGTCGCTGCGGTATTCGCGCAACCTGTCGTAGGGTTGCCGAACGTCGTATGCATCACAAAGAACGCGCCTCACCCATATATGGCAGAACTGCTGACTGACTGGCTCGACTCAATCCCAGGACAGTTGGCTCTTGCACAAACTGGCAGAACACCAGAGAACACCTTGGTGTCATCGACGGTACTTGCGCCTTACGTACCGACAAATGTCACCATATACGCGGCGGACTACAACAACCCAAGCTTCTACACCAACACGGGGACATGGTCAACGACATTCCACAACATATTCGGTTGATCTAAACTGAAGACGTCACGAGTTCCAATAATAATTTCATTGGCATTCTTCGTGGCGTTTCTTCTCCCCATTTTTTACCTCTACTATGGCGCGTATATCTTCGGTCATGGAACGATAGACGTCGGTGTATTTTCTCAAGAAATAACTCCGCTAATCAACACCATCGAAACAGGCATAGGCGGAGCACTAATTGCCACGAGCTTGGGCAGCATTTATGCTTGGATAGTCTCGAGGACTGACGTTCCAGGCAAGAGGCTCCTCAACGCGATACCACTCCTCGCGTTGACGATGCCGCTCCTCACGAAAGGGTTTGGCTGGATCTTTCTCTTCAGCCCACAGATTGGGTTGGTCAACGGTGTGCTTGTCAGCCTTTTCCACCTCAGCAGCCCGCCCTTCAACATCTTCGGCGCTGGCGGGATCATATTCGCCACGGGTGTCGGAGGTATGCCCCTTGCGTACCTCATTATGAAGCCCGCACTCGACTCGTTTGACCCCAGTCTGGAAGAGTCATCACGCGTAGTCGGAAACAGCCCAGTTAGGACGTTCCTGAGGGTAACATTGCCCGGAATACTTCCGGCCCTTGCCTCGGTATTCTTCTTACTATTCATCGACGGGATGAGCCTTCTGGACTATGCGCTCATACTTGGAGAGCCGGTCAGATATAACACACTCGCGACCGAGGTTGACTACTTCGCTTCTGAGGCAATTCCTCCGCACTACGGATACGCCGCTACGCTGAGTTTGGAGTACATCGCGATGACGTTGATTCTCGTCACTATCTACGTCTGGCTCACCAGAAAATCCTTCACCTTCGCGGTAATAAGTGGGAAGGCGTCCAGAGAGACCGTGAACAAGCTCAGAAAGTGGAGGATTCCTGCATTCATCGTCTGCTTTGGAATTTTCACATTCTCCTTCATCCTTCCATTTGTGACACTGCTCTTCATATCTTTCACGAAGAGCTTCACTTTCCTTGCGGGAGGACAATTAATCGCAACATATTGGCTGGGGAATTGGACGCAAGCGCTTTCTCTGCCCCTACTCTGGCAATCGTTTGAGACCAGTATCCTCTTTGCCGTCGCAGCCGGAGTGCTGTCCACAGTAATAGCGCTCTTCCTTTCGTACGCATTTTTGAAGAGCCGAATGCGTGGCGCTCGCTACCTGGAGTACATCAGCTACATGCCGTTTGTAATCCCTGGCATTGTCTACGGCCTGGCGTTATTCTGGACTTTCCTTTTCTTCCCCGGCGTCTCCAACGTGCTCTACGGGACGATATGGCCGATGGTTATCGCGGTCACATTCATCTATTTGCCCAAATCGGTGAGGATGATCTCCGGCAACATGGTGCAGATCTCCAACGAACTCGAGGAGAGCCCGAGGGTTTGTGGAGTTGGCTGGTGGAGGACTCTGTGGAGAGTCGTCATTCCACTCGTGAAGGGAGGCATGGTGAACTCTTTTCTCTACACCTTCGTCGATTCAATCAGGGAGCTCGGCGCAGTCATACTTTTGACGACTTCGAGCACCATAGTCCTTGATGTTCTGTTGCTTAACCTGTGGACTACGCAGGCTGCAGCCCTGGGCGAGGTGTCAGCCGCGTCCGTGCTTGTGACATTATTCATCGGAGCTGTGCTCCTCGTGGCGGAGGTCGTCAATCCAAGTGGAAGGAGATCCACCATAACCACAACCAGGAAGATGGAACCTGAGGTGGTCCCTGTGGGTAAGCACAGCATGTAGTATGCCGATGTGCTCTAAACATCAGCGATGTTTCTTCTTGTGATTTTGAAAGTAGCATGCTGGGCAGAGTGGCCCTGCATGGTAGATCGGGCAATAAAGTACTTCTCCTGTGGGGATGAAAGAGGGCGTGAATACTTGCTCTGCGAACGATGCCTGAAATATCGGAATGTGACATTCTACGCAGGTTAGCTGCTGATCGGCCATGGGGTGTCGTCAAGATGTAGGATGGCCTGCCTGCTTTATCTATTTTCGCAGAAAGATTACGGAAGAGAACTAGCGGAAAACCCCGCTGCCGGCCAAATCAAAGGGACGGAGCTGGCCTATGGTTTCCTAGAATGTTCTGTGAATTCTGCGCCGCAAGAATACTCCGCTCACACCTTACGCGGTCATTGGGGCGTACTCTGGACGAACCACTTGTTCGGAATCTCTCTCCCGGCTCCTTGTTTTAGCGCCTGATCATAGACAGCCTTAGCAGTCGAGGCAAACTCTATCCCCTGTGAAGTGCCAACCTTCTGGAAGAGCGTGACCTGCTCGCTTGAGCTCCTCTTTGGAGATTTCCCGACAAGAAGTTGAGGGAGGTAGTTCGTTCTCTTCGAAAATTTCTTGTATAGTGCACCTTCGACTCCTCCGGATGATGTCATGTGGTCGTATTTTAGGTCAGGACGCATTCTAGGATTCTCCATCAGGTACTTCTCATGGAATCCCTTGGCGCACATGTAGATGAGGTCAGATGCCTCCCAGGTCTTTTCGTCATAATCCCCGCCACCAATTCCGCATAGGTGAAGACCTGGAGTGAGCCAGGATGATTCGAAGACGGCCTGTCTCGCATTAGTAGCCGCGCTTACAATATCCGCACCATGAGCAGCTTCCATCGGCGTATCGACGGCCACCACATCCATACCCGTTGCGAGAGACATCCTCCTCGCGAACTGCCTACGGTGCGCGGGGTTCGGGCTGTAGACCTTGACGGTCTCGATGTCTCTGACTTGCTTCATTGCAAGAACCTGGGCCTCAGCCTGCCAGCCGGATCCGTAGAGCCCTAACACCTTTGAGTCCTTCCTCGAGAGGTACTTTGCGGCTACGGCGCACACGCCCGCTACTCTCCTCCTCTGAATCTCAGAGTCATTCAGCACGGCGAGCAGCCTGCAGTCCCGTATACTGTAGAGGTAGACAAGGCCGACGAAGCCGCCATCGGCAGAAGGCAGTTCGACCTGCCTTACAATGCCATCAATTTTTTTCCACGTAATTCGCTCGGAGTCGATCCGCTGTGCGCAGACTCCAAGCTTGTAGATTATGCCCTCCATGGTGTTGAACCTGTAATAGGTTCCCTTTGGAGTTGAAGGCGAGTGCGAGTCTCTCCTGTTTGAAGCGACAGCCCTGCCCCTTCCGAGCTCAGCGAACCCTTCTTCGAGGGCAGAAACACACGCCTTCATGCTCAAAAGTCGTGAAACATCGTCATTGGAGAGAACCAGCACCAAGTGTCAGAACACCATCTCTTTCTATTTGACTGCGCAGAATCATTGATATTTACGATTTTGAGGCTGTTGGACATCTGCAAGAGGAAGATAGAATTCCCCTGTGCCATTGAAACTCTCAGATTGCAGGATAGATGTAGTAATGCTTCCGACCAGGAGGCCCCACAGATGGACTGGTCTCGGGCCCAATGTCATCGGACACTATCCGATAATCAGATTGATCTCAAGTGGCGGCGAGGAAGGTCTCGGCGAGGCACCAGTTCTCCCGACTTGGGGCGGAGACTATGGAAGGTACTTTGGCGAAGACATTGACACGACGATCCATCTTGTAAATGATGTACTCTTTCCATCCATCAGGGGAAGTGAGGTAAACGAGATTCCTTACCTTCTGGATACAATGGATCAAGTCGTCGCGGGATACCCATACGCCAAAGCGGCCATCGACATGGCACTTCACGACCTGCTGGGCAGGTCGGAGGGCAGGCCGGTGTATGAAATTCTCGGCGGAAAGAAGAGGGACGGACTCTTGGTATCCCACAGTATAGGGCTCATGGATCCTGAAGGCGCGGCCCGCGAAGCAAGGAGCGCTGTAGACGAAGGCATCAAGGCAATCAAGATCAAAGTGGGGCAGGGGAGCGAGGAGGACTCACGCGTCGTGTCTTCCGTAAGGAACGCAATTGGCGACAAAACTCTTCTCGGGGTCGATGCAAACCGAGGCTACAAGGATCTGCAGAGTGCTATACGGGCCGTTGAATTGATGAGCCGCTCGAACCTGATGTACGTAGAGCAGCCGATGGAAGGGATTCGGAACTTGAAGCAAATCCAGAAGAAATTTCCTTCCATCCCGGTCGTGGCTGATGAGAGCGCGTGGACGGTTGAGGACTTGCTTGATATCTCCGAAGCAGGTGCCGCAAAGGGAATCTCGGTCTACACGACAAAGCCAGGCGGGCTCTATCATGCAATGCAGGTTCTCGATTTTTGCTCAAGACACGCGCTGATGAGCAACATCAACGGGTCATGTGAAACGGGGGTTGGCAACGCGGCAAACATACACCTTGGAATTGCTGCGGCAACTCTGGAGCTCCCATGCGTCGTGCCTGTGACCAACATCGTTGGATGGGAGCAGACAAAGGTAGCGGGAGTATTTTACACCGACGACATCATAAAAGATCCGTTCACATATCGGGACGGCTACATCTACCCTCCGAAGAAAAAGGCAGGTCTCGGCGTCGAGCTCGACGAAAACAAACTCGATAGATACCGCTCAAAGTTCTATCCTAGGCCCGTAATCAATTCGGAGAGCAAGGCAAGAAGAAGTTGAAGGTGACAATTCTCGGCGCGGGGAGCGGAGCCTACGCCGCGGCCGTCGACCTCAAGCTGCGAGGCTTTGACGTTCAGCTCTGCTCGACCTTCGAGCCCGACGCGGATTCAAAGATAAAGCCCCTCCAGAGGGAGGGGGGAATCCACTACACGGGCGCGCTGGGCGAAGGGTTCCAACAAGTTAGGGCGACAATGGATCCGTCCATAATAAGAGATAGTGAACTTGTGATGATAATTACTCTTGCCAACGGATACGAACATTACGCCCTAACCTGCGCGCATCTCTTTCACGATGGACAGTTTATCTTCCTCACTCCCGGATACATCGGGGGCTCGTTGCGCTTTTTGAAATTGATAGGCGAGCAGGGGGACACGGCAGGCGGCGGAAATGGCAATCATTCTGGCCGCGTCCGGATTTGTGAGACTAACAACCTAGCCTACATTTCAAGGCAAACCGGCCCGACGGAGGTCAGAATATTCCGGAAGAGCAAGTTCTTGCAGCTCGGCACCCTGCCCTCGAAGTACGCGGGAGAGGCATTTGATGTCGTGAAGGACGTTTACCCGTTTCTAGTACCGGTAGACAGCGTATTGGAGTCCGGAATGCTCAACCCGAACATTGTCCTTCACCCGGCCGGGATGGTGATGAACGCAGGATGGATAGAGGCAAGCCATGGGGGATTTCGCTACTACAGCGAGGGGTGCACTCGAGCGGTTGCTCGGGTTATGGAGAGTTTCGAGGAGGAGCGTGTCGCGGTCTGCAACGCGCTTGGCATAAAGACGATGATGTTTTTGGATTATTACAAGAAGGCAGGGTATACATCTGAAGAAGCAACGGGAATCTACGAGGCGCTTAGGGCAAGTGAACCCAACAGAGAATTGATGGCTCCTTCCTCGCTTGATCACAGGTACCTGACCGAGGATGTGGGCTACGGACTCGTACCGATGAAGGCAATCAGCGAAATATCAGGAGTTCCTGTTCCGACAATGTCCTCGCTGGTACATCTTTCTTCCGCAATGACGGGAATTAACTTCGAGGTTACGGGCCTGAACTCCGAGAAGATGGGCCTGCATGGGGTCACGGTTCAGGGACTAAACCAGATCCTCCGTGATGGATTTTCCTAGCTCTCGTAAGCAAGGTTGTTCATAATGCGTCTGAATCTTTCATTGATGAATGCTGTGCACCCTCTCTAGAGGAGTCAAGAATTTCGTCAAGTTGAAGGTGGCAGTCATTGGGGGCGGGAACGGAGCCTTTGCGACTTCGGCAGACCTTGCCCTGAACGATCACGATGTAACGATGTATAACCGCTCACCCGAGAAACTTGAACTGGTGCACAGAAGAGGAGGGATCAATGCAATCGTCGAGGGCAGGGCGCAATTTGCGTCGAAGATCAATGTCGCGAAGAAAATTGGGGACGCGGTGAGCGGGGCCGAGGTGGTTGTGGTCGCCGTTCCAACGACAGCACACGCCTACTACGCAGAACTGCTCGAACCATGGACCCGTGAAGACCAGACCATCCTGCTCAACCCTGGGCACACTGGGGGCGCTCTGGAGTTCAGAAACTGCATCCGCACAATAAATCCGAACGCAAAGTTTGCTCTCTGCGAGACTATGACGCTGACCTACATCACTCGGCTGAGTGACTCGGGCACAATCCAGATTTTCAGGAAATCGAAGAACGTGTTGTATGCTTCGCTGCCCGCCGGACGAAATTCGAAGGTCGAGGCCCTTTTCCCAAATCTGACTCTTGCGAGGAATGTACTTGAGACCAGCATGAGCAACATCAACGCGATCTGCCACCCGCCGGGCATGATCATGAACGCGGGATGGGTGGAGCATACCAAGGGTAGCTTCCTGTTCTACCAAGAGGGGTTCACTCCTAGCGTTGCGAGGGTGACCGAAGCCGTTGACAGGGAGCGGGTTGAAATCATGCAGAAGATGAAGCTCAAGCCCTTGCGATTTGTTGATCTCTTCTACAGTATCGGTTCAACTACCAACAATGAGGGGGGTGTATACGAGGCGATGCGATCAAGCGAACCCAACAAGACAATTATGGCACCTGCCTCTCTAGATTCAAGGTACATCCACGAAGACATTGGGCACGGACTGGTTCCAATGACCGAATTTGGTAAAATAGCGGGCGTGGCGACTCCTATTATGAACGGCCTGATCACTCTTGCCTCTAAAATCAACTCGGTGGACTACTGGACGCAGGGCAGGTCCAGCAAGAAACTAGGGATTGAAGGGATGGATATGGAACGGCTGCTGAGCTTCGTAACAACGACTGCGTAGGTCGGCCGGGTGTTGCGTCGCATTTCTTCTCCGGCAATGGAGGACCCAGAGTCAAACCGCCTTGCGAAACTCTCAAACGGAAAGCGAACTCTTGACATGAGAAACATGGTGTGGACGTCTGTACTATTTTTCATGCCGAATGGAGTCAATTGTATACACGTATATGATAGCTTCAGAACCTCAAATGTGGCAGGAAAATTACCAATACTTCAGGCAGCACCAGTCAACGTGTCGGTGCGCTTTGTAATGTTCATAAGTCATCGCAAAGTGCTCTTCAAACCTAAGGAGCGAAAATCAGACTCTCCACTTCTTCAAGGCGTCGTAAGTTTGATAGACGAATATTGCAAGAGCTGCCACGTTTACTATCAGGGCGAGCGCGTAAAGCGAAGATAAGCTTGTAGGTCTAACGAAAAGTAACAACCCAACAAGCGTCGTTCCAAAGAAAAGTGCAAATGTGGTTTGGAGCGGGACAAGCGACCTTCTAATTCTTATCGTGTTCTCGAAGATCGCCCTTTCAGCGACGTATCCGTCTTCTTTTTCTGAGACCAGACCCTGATTGATTAATTTGGACAAATGGTAGTGAGCAACGGACGGAGAACTCAGTCTGGCCCTCTTCTGTATCTCATTCAGGCCAAGAGGCTTTCCCTCTGCGTAAAGAATGCGGTAGACCTTGAGAGTCGTTCCGCCAAGGCGTAGAGCAGAAGGATGCTTTTCATTCAATAGATTAATCGCTTGTCAGGATTTCTAATTACCAGAGTCTTATTTCTAGTGTTTAGAAAGGCTGTTTCGATGCTTAGTCAGGATTTCTAAACTCTAGAAAGATATAGTTCCTATTGGCCTATAATCCTTGGTCTGCGAATTGTCTGAATATCGAAGGCAGATAGTCATTGGTGGGGTAGCGGCTGTTATACTCGGGATCATCGTGGTCGCAGGAGTCATCTATCTTCCTATGGGAACTACTACCACATTGACCCCAAGCGTTACAACCACAACGACTACGATCTTGCAGAGCAACCCTGCTAGCGTAACTACGACTAATGCGACTCTTGGATTAAATTTTACACTCACACTTAGCTCAACTCAGCTCGGAGATGGGCAGCCTGTTAGCATCACGGCTACGGTAACAAACATACGTTCAACTTTCAACAACATTACGGCAGAATCCGATTGGTCGGAAGGTTGGTTCATTGGCTGGGGCGCGATAGACAGCTGCAATTCGTTTGCAAATGCCCAGATCTTTCAGGGATACTACACGCAATCTAACATATCTTCCTTACAGCCAGGCGTGGAGCTTCAACTTGCCAACCCTGCACTCATCCCTGAATGTCCATTCATTCCAGGTGCTTGGCATACTTATTTCCCGTTTCAGCCATACGAAAGCCAAGTCGGATATCACTATTCAATTTCGGGAGATTATGGACCAGTTAACTCCACAACGACATTTCATTTCTTTGCTCCAGGTGTCTACACAGTAGCTGCTGGCGACGAGTGGGGACAAATGGTGATTTTGCACTTTACTGTAGGCGAAATAAGCAATCAGACCACCAATGAACCGATCTCCTTTGTTCAAGGTAGTGCTTCCATTTGTGCGGACAGTTGCAATTATCCGAGCCCCTACCTTTCTGCAGAAGTTCTCGTGGACTCAACTTCACCACTAAGATCACTGCAACTTTACGTAAACGGCACGTATGAGAGCACTTCGTCGTATTCCAATAATTTCACCACCGCCTACGTTATCCAATACAAGGCCAATCCGACTAACCAGACTCTGCCCATAGTATCAGGCAAAGCATACAAAGTAACTTTGATCGCAACATTTCAGGACAAAAGCATATCGAGTGCTTCAACAGTGGTCGTTGCAAGTTCCGTGCCAGTTCAATCATCGATAGATTTGGTTTGCGTGACGACGAATTACCAGGTACTAGGCATAGAGTCGATGACCCTTCAAAATGGAACGACGATATATCTTCCTGTTAGCACTACAACTCGCACCACCGTAGGGACTACTGTCACAACCACGACAAACGTCACTGAAACCGTTAGCTACGTTACTGCAACCACCAGCTATTCTCCTCCAAGCAGCTGGACTGTAGTGGCCTGCACCTACGTGAAGTGATCAGCTCAAGAAGCCTACCAAAAGTCAAGGGACCGATCTTAAGCGTGGGTATCAATGGAGCAAAACTTCGCAATTCGGAGATGCGGGAAGCGCGGCAATATCACTTTCTTGCTCATGGTTGGGTGTTCAGGAATTTCACTCTTGGAGCGTGGCTTGTTTTCTAACTCTCTAGGAAGGATATCGGATGTCTTGAGCCAGATCGAGAAGGCAAAGGGTGGTAGACCTAGAAAACTGGCTCCAAATTGGAAGCAGTTTCGTACTCCATGAAATCCGTTTGAATACGAGTGTGTTGAAAGGGTTTATTTACGCTGAATAAACCCATTGTCTCTTTCCGATCTCTGTGCCGAGGTGTCATATTATGACAAAGCACGCCGTTTCATCAAATCTGAAACTTCTCAGGGTAGCCTCCGCGAGGTCTATGTTGTCGAATATCACCGTCAGGATGTCTTTGCTAGGAAGATCGTAAACCAACCTAAATGCTCTGCAAAATTTGCAATAGAACACAAGCTTGTATGGACTTGAGCTCACCATGGGTTTAGGTACTTTCAAAACATTATCCTTCTATCGAATAAATTCGACTCCCTTGAACTTCTCGAATGCTGGGTCGCCGGTTAGGAATTAGATCTTGGATTGCAGCGCAACGTGATAGCCCAAGGCGTCCGCATTAGAAATATTGAGGCCTCTTCTCTTCAGCCTCAAGCGGAGTCTCATTGCCCTCTTTATTTCCTCAGTGCCGAAATCTCTTTCGTATCTTGAGAATGCATTAATTGCCTCCGATGCAGTTTGCGGTCCGTGAACCTCAAACATGCGATAGTAGATTTCCATGAGATTCAATTTGGTCAAGCAGCCGTCATTCTGCTCGAAGTAGGCTAAGTATCCTAGACGGTCATCGATGTAGGCTAGAACGGCGTAACTATCATAGAAGAAAACTGCCAACTCATTCCCAGCCGCGTTTCATTTCGTTCTTTTCGCATTCAAGATCTTTGAAATGATATTTCCCCCGCAACGCCCGGATATCTAGAATTCTCCTCACGAAACTTCAACTTCCTAGCCTTCTCTAAGTCCTTCTGCTTCCACCACTGCTTTCTCTTTCGGACCGGACTAGGGTGCCTTGAATAAGCTCGAAGGTTTGTCTCCCGTCTCTTCTTTTTTGCGGTTCTCCAGGCCCTGTCTTCACTACATTGGAGTGAGTGGACATGAGAGGAGAGGAGAGGAGTAGCAGAGCAGGAGCTCGAAGTACAGTGATCCATGGCTTAGAGAGGCAGAGGAATAATAGGAGGGAGATTCGGAAACGGTTGGGGGGCAGCTTGGATGCGAAACTGCGCATTGCCCTAACATATGCGAACGGATGACTGGCCCCTTTATGATTGCCAAGAGGCACAAAGTCTGTTATTCATTACCTGTCCGGTAGTGACGAGACGTAATTAGGCCATGTATATAGCTAACACCTGTTTCAATCCCTGTTCTCCACTTCCCTAAAGTATAAGGAGCCGTTTCTTGCGCAAAAAGCGGGAACGCAAGGTACATTGAATTACTCTTCGCGCACTCGCAAACTGAGAAAGAAACTTGTCGAAAGAGGATTCGACGCCGTAATAATCACATCGTGGGAATCCCTCTACTATCTCACTGGAATGAAACCGATCCAGTCGCGATCGCTGTCTAGAGACCCGATGCCCCTCATAGTATACTCCGACGGGAGGAAAGGCTCGGCGACGACTTTCATTCCCACGGCGGCATTCGGAATGGCGGCAAAGTTAGAACACAAAGAAGTGAAGGACGTGCGACCCTACGACGGCCCGGAGATGTGGACAAAGACTAGCGAAGTCCTCTCGGAAAGGTTGGCTGCGAATCCGAAGATCGGGGTGGAAACGAGGTATCTTACGCAGGCGCACTATTCAATGCTTACTGAGAAGAAAATGCCGCACGCGAGGTTCGAGGATTGCTCCGAACTAGTCGAGGAGCTTCGCATGGTCAAGGACGAAGAAGAGCTCCGACTTATCGAAAGAGCGTGCAGGATAACCGACAAGGTTGTAGCATCTGTAGGGGAATCATTCCTTCGGCCCGGACTGACCGAACTCGATGTCGCCGGAGAGATAATCAGATCAGCCATAGGACACGGCGCGGAGGGGGAGAGTTTCCACCCACAAGTCTTCTCAGGGAGACGGGGCTATCTGCTCAACATCTCCTCCTCTTCAACAAAGAAGCTACAGAAAGGTGAGGTTGTGATGCTTGACTTTGGAGTGAACGTCGAGGGCTACAGGACCGATACGACGCGGTGCTTTGTCCTGGGCAAGGCAACGAAAAAGCAGAAGGAGATCGCAGACGTTGCCCTAAAGATCACCCAAGATGCGGTAGATGTCATACGGCCCGGCGCAAAGGCCTCCGATGTTCACATAAGGGCCCTGAAGGATTTCAAAGAGCTTGGGTTTGAGGGGTACTGCAGGCACTACACCGGGCACGGCATCGGTCTCTCCACTTGGGAGCGCCCGCTACTTAGAGAATTTGACCACACCGAGCTCAAGGAAAACATGACTCTCGCCGTGGAGCAGGGGATATACCTTCCAAAGTTTGGAGTCAGGTTTGAGGAGAACCTCATTGTAACAAAGAATGGAGTGAGAAGTCTCTTCAAGTATCCTTGTGAGCTCGTCGAGGTCTAGCCGAATCACTTTAGATCAAGAATTAGACCGGTATTGCGGAGAGAACACATTGTATTACTAGATTTTCTTCTCCGAATCACTTGGCCACGCTCTCGAGGAGCGAGGAAAAGTCTCTGCCTCCAACCGGCGATAGTATTGGGAGTGAAACTCCGGCCTCTCTGAACTCTTCCACCTTTTCCCTTCGTCTGCTTGGCGGCCCAGAAATCGAGACGTGGTCGAGAATATCGTCTCCAATGAACCGGCTTGCCGCTTCAACTGTACCTCCTGAGGCAAGCACCTCACGCATCTTCGGGACGCGCTCGTCATGAGCCATGCGCCCTAACATCTTTTCCCTGCCCTTAAGGGACAACAAGCCGACCAGCCTCTCCTTAGCTTGGTTTCGCGTCTTTGCATCTTCGTCGCTCAGTGAAATGATGTAGGAGGCCATCTCAAAGTTGGTTCGCCCGCTCTCTTTCAAATCCCTTCGCAGAGAGGACACGGCTTCCCTCGCATACTCTGGCGCGGAACCCGCACTGAGTAGTACACCGTCGGCGATTTGCGCTGAAAGGCGAAGCATTCTGTAACCGATTGCGCCGATGTAGATGGGAACAGTTGTGCTCGTAGTAAAGCCAAGCTTTGCGTCGCCTCCTTCATGTTGTTGCTCGCTGGCACGCGAAAGCTGCGTCGCTCCGCCGGAGAGCAAGCTACGAAGCGTAGTTACAGATTCCCTTATACTGCCAAGCGGATGTGGATCGCTGATTCCAAGAACCTTCCAGAATCTCGAGTTCGTCCCTAGGCCAAGAACAAACCGACCCCCGGTAATCTCCGATAGCGTCTGGGCTCCCATGGCGAGTAATCCGATGTGACGTGTGTAAGGTGAGACTATGCCTGTTCCAAACGTCAATCCGTCAAACGAGCTTCCAAGTGCGGCGATCGAAGCAAAAGCGTCTCTGTAAAAGTAATGCTCGGCGAGCCAGATTGAGGAGAAGCCCAGCTCTTTGGCCCGACGCACGTTCGAATACATCTCATTGTACGAAAGCTGTCCAGTGAAACTGAGCCCGATCTTATCCATTCTCAGAAAGCGAACGGGGCATTATACGCCCTTTAAGTTTTTGACACTTTGTGGATGCAAAGATTTCCTTCTCCGTTCAACTACATTTCTTCGTTCCAAATCCTTTTTCCACTTCACATTTTTCCAAACAGAGGCTGAAAGGCTAAGAAGGAAGAGAAAAAAAGAGAGAAAAGGGGTGCGTGTTGGGGCTTGGTAAGAGAATGAGCGCTCAAGAAATGGATCATGAGCAGCAGCAGCACTATCTTGTTCTAGTTGAAAAGCAGGAGCCGCGTGACTACATTGGATCGTCTCTCCCTCGTCTTGATTCCAGGCTCAAGTACACGGGAGGCGCAAAGTACTCTAAAGATCTGAAGGTTCCCGGGATGCTCTTTGCCAAAATCAAGCGGTGTCCATATCCACATGCGAGAATAAAGAGCATCGATGCGTCGGGCCTATCAGCCATTCCAGGCGTTAGAGCGCTGATTACTGGAAGAGATTTCCCTCCTCCCTCGGGCGAGGACACGCCGCCGCTTGCCTACGAGGAAGCGCTGTATGCAAACCAAGGAGTGGTCGCTGTGGCGGCCGATACCCTTGAACTCGCTGAGAGGGCCGTCGATGCAGTGGAAGTGGGTTATGAGGAGCTCGAGTCGGTCTTTGATGTGGAAGAAGCTCTGGGCTCCAGCTCTTCGCCGCGAGTCGTCATAAGGCATCCAGGTGAGGAAGCGCAGCCGCCTAATGTTGGGAGATACATACGAGTGCGTCAGGGAGACGTGCAAGACGCTTTCAGGAAAGCCTCCTTAACAGTTGAGAACACGTACCATACCGCGCTCGAAACGCATTTTCAGCTCGAGCCGCTCAGCTTCCTAGCCCAGCCTGATCCAGACGGAGGGCTGACGATATGGGGGACAAGCTCGGGACCGCACAAGATGCAGGTCGAGCTTTCAAGGTACTTGGGGATAGATCAGCGCATGATCAGGGCGAAGGTGCCTTTCCTCGGTGGTTGGTTTGGAAGCAAAGATGAGAATCACATCGCCTCAGTCTGCGCCAAACTTGCTCTGAAGACAGGGAGAGCCGTGAAGCTCGAACTTTCAAGAGAGGAGTGCGTAAGCGCCAGCGGCGTCCGCCACCCGGCAAAAATCACAATCAAGGACGGAATTGACGAAAGCGGACGGATTGTTGCAAGATATATTAGGGCAATTTATGACGGAGGCGCCTTCGGCGCGATGGGAAATCAGACGCTTGGCAATGCGGTGCTGACAGCACAGTGCGTCTATGATATCCGCGACTTGAGCATGGACGTCTACAGGGTATACACAAACCACGTGCCCGGTACCCCAAAGAGGTCGCCGATGGTGGTCCAGATGGCTTGGGCCGTGGAGTGCCAGATGGACGCTATCGCATCAAGGCTCGGAATAGAGCCGGTTGAATTCAGGCAAAGACACTTGTTGAGAAATGGGCAGACCAACGCGGTCGGAGAGCTGATGGATGGGATATGCTATGAGAGGTGCCTTCTCGAAGTTGCGCGCAGAATCAATCACGAACGCAAGGAAAGTGAGGTAAGCGGAGGAAAGCGTATCTCCCCTTGGAAAAGAGGATGGGGAATCGCGGTAACGGGAAAGTACGCAACAAGTGGGGTCTTCCAAGGTTCCGTCTCCTTGACGGGGGATGGAAAGGTCGAGGTCCGAGCCGATCTCGTGGAAAACGGCCAGGGAATATTCACCGGCATTGCCCAGCTCATTGCCACAGAGTTTGGAATCCCGATTACCGACGTTATCATACTCCCCTTTGCTAGCGGCGCTTCGGACTCCACAACAAGCGGAATTTCAAGGGGGGCCTCCGGGAGTACGCAGCTCGTCGACGTGGGAGGGGCGTTGCTTCAAGCTTGTGACGAGGTGAAGAGGAAGGTGGCGGAGAGAGCATCCGATTTACTTGGCGTGAATCCAGAAGAGGTAGAAGTCAGTGGAGGATTTGCCCGCGTAAAGGAGGATGCTCTAAGAAAATCTATCCCCATTTCAAGTCTATTCACAAAGGCAAACATGTTTGGGCACCTGAATACGTTCATGTTTGATCAATCAGGCGGATTCGTCGGAAACGGAACTGTCTTTTTGAAGACGGGCAAGTTCGACCCGATGACCGGAGTTGCAGTCGGAGGAAGGATGTCAGCTTACTATGTGAGCGCAGCTCAGGCTGTTGAAGTCGCTGTCAACACCGAGACGGGGCGAGTGCGCGTGGAGCAGGTGGTAGCGGCTTCTGATGTGGGAACTGCGGTAAACCCCGAACTCGTTAGAGGGCAGATAGTCGGCTCCGTCGCAATGGGAGTGAGCGCAGCACTCTTTGAAGAGCTGGTGCTCTCAAACGGCAGGATAGAGAATTCGAGCCTCGCCGATTACAAGGTGATGACCAGCTCGGATGCGATAGGCGACGTAAGTGTGATAATGCTCGAAGATGAAAAGTATGAGCACGGCCCTTACGGCGCAAAGAGTGTCGGCGAAGCCTCGATCGTACCGACGGCGCCAGCCATTAGGAATGCTATCCACGACGCGATTGGTGTCTGGATAAACGACCTTCCTATGACGCCTGAGAGGGTTCTCGAGGCTCTCGAAAAGAAGAGGCAAAACGAACAGGGAATATAGTTTTGAAGTCTAGGAAGTGTGATGCAGCTGTCAAGTAATTACTACTCACCTTCGGAGCTCGTGCGCCCTAACAATATCCAGCAGACGCTTGAAGAGTTGAAAAAGTCCGGTGCAAAGGCACGAGTAGTTGCTGGAAACACAACTCTTTACGAGTTTGCAAGACAGGGAGCGCTCGCCGATGTGGAAAAATTAATCGATGCCAAGGGGCTGGGTCTGGATTTTATCAGAAAAGAGGCTCAACGAGAGGGCAACTCGTCGGAGGTTCTCTCTGTAGGCTGTGCGACCACCTTCGAGCAGCTTGCGTCATCCACGTTGGTCAAGGCCTCGCGGTGCTGGCTTGCGCTTAGCGAAGCCGCTGAAAAGATAACGCCGCCACAGGTGAGGAACATGGCCACAATTGGCGGGGCCGTGTGCAGCGGCATCCCCTTTTATGATATGCCGGTAGTACTGGTCGCACTTGATGCGAGGGCCGAGATTGCTTCGCTCGACCGCGGTCATAGAATGGTCGAAATGGAGACATTCTTCAAAGACTACTTTGTTACAGCGCTTGAGCCAGAGGATTTGCTTGTTCGCTTTGAGATCCCAGCCCTTGCGCACGGCGGTTCGTCATTCGTAAAACTTGGAAGAAGTTCCTCGGATTTTGCCGTTGTCAATGTCTCGGTTAGATTGGCACGCGACCCTTCAAATCCAGACAGGATTTCGGACGCGAGAGTTGCGCTCGGTGCTGTTGCGAACACACCAATTAGGGCGAAAAGATCCGAGGAGACCCTGAAGGAAGGGACGGCGGTAGATTCCAAACTTGTCTTGCAAGCCTCGAATGCAGCGCTATCTGAACTCGATCCCACGCCTTCGATTCATGCTTCGAGCAGTTACAAGAAGAAAATCATACCTTTTCTGGTGCGAGATGCAATCCTTTTGGCTTTGGAGAGAAGTGCAAAGCCAGCTACACGGTACGATGCAGCCAATCCAGATTAAGAGGCGAATTCTGGAACTTGCGGGTACGACTTGAGATCAACAACGAGGCGCACGAAGTAGACAACTGTTCCCCCTCGACCTCACTCGCCGAAGTCCTGCGAGACCGCCTAAATCTAACGGGGACAAAGAGAGGTTGCGACTCCGGTGGGTGCGGAATGTGCACGGTGCTCATCGATGGGAAGGCCGTCTACTCATGCATGACCCCGGCCTGGCGTGCGGAGGGAAGGAAAGTACTCACGGTGGAGGGTCTTGCCTCCCAAGAGGGTAATAGGCTAGATCCACTTCAGGAAGCTTTCGAGAGAAACTTTGCTCCACAGTGCGGATACTGCACCCCTGCAATGCTTCTTGCAGGTAAATCCTTCCTCAACAGGGTGGATGAAGACGAGGAAGAGGTCACGGAGGAAAGAATCAAGGACGCACTGTGCGGTGTCATCTGCAGATGCACAGGTTACCTTCCCTACATAAAATCAGTAAGTGAAGTCGCCAGCGAGATGCTGGATGCAAAGAGGAATAAAACTGGGAAAAACCAATGAATGAGTCCTGTCGTGTTGTAGGAAAAAAAGGGCTACGTTATTTAGAATCGAAACGGATCTGAAAGAAAGTGGGACAAACACCATGGTACAACTAAATCGCGAACTTGTCGTTACTCAATCAGCAGACGAGCTCTGGAAAAGACTCAACGACCCCGTACTATTGGGCAAGTGCATCCCGGGTTGCGAGAGTGTCTCTGTGATAGATCAGGACACATCGCGGTGGATTGTCAAAATGAGCGTCGGTGTGATAAGCAGAAAGATCGACGCGAAGGCCAAGGTGGTTGAAAAGAACGAAGGCGAAAAGACCCTCGTCGTAAAGTTCAACAGCGCCGACGGAGATTTCACTGGAACTTTCAAGATAAGAGTGCGGGATGATGCCGGGAAGCTAGGGTCTTCAACTCTGAATCTCGACACAGAGATTGAGGCGCGTGGATCTTTTCAGTGGATTGTCAACCAGGTGATAAAGAGCCAGCTCGACAAGTTCTCGAGCGAGTTTACTAGATGTATTTCCGCCTAGTGTGTGTTCTTCACGACAACGTGGTCTCTTTTCTCGGGATCTATTGACGAGCCGACGTATGCTTCCTTGGGATGAGCAGGTGCGTATATTTCGACGAATCTCAAAGGCTCGCTGCCATAGTTGTATATTTCGTGAGTGTCTACGCCTTCGCCGGGTTTGAGTAATACCGCCTGGCCCGCCTTAACCGGATATTCCCTGCCTGATTCGTCGATAATCACTCCTTCTCCTTCGAGTATGACGTAAATGTTCTCCATTTTTCTGTGGTAGTGAATCGCACCTTCCCTGACACCGGGGTTCAAAGTATTGATGTGGACATCAACATTCATTGCCCCGTTGGAAGGATTGAAGAGCACGGCAGTGACGCCCCGGCCGTGAGGAAGGTCTCGTCTCGGCGATTTTTCGATATCAATTATTACCGGCATGTGCGTGATACTTTTCAGCTTTCTCTTCTTTAACTTTTTGAGGCTTCAGTTGAATGAGGGCGCAACATCGGCGGAGAATCTTTCCATCATTAACAATGCCTCTTCGACGCTTTTGTGCACTAACCTGATGTCAAAGAAACTCACACCGGTGGAGATGTAGCTTTGAATCTTTTCTATCACATCATCCGGCGAACCAACGAGCGCGGATTTTACAACTCCCTCCATCAGCACCTCCCTGACGGTCTTTGATGGGTCGTTGAGATCCCTCACGTCAAACTGCGGAGCATCGAAGTAGCTCTCGATGGTACGGTGAGACATCCTTCTTGCCTCCTCTCCGTCCCCGCTCATGCAAAGAAAGGTCTGTGCGCCTATTTCCAGTTCCTCAGGGTCTCGCCCGTGCTCCGCGACGTACTTTTTCAGCCTCGGCACTCCCTTTTCAAATTGCTCTGCGGGCATTGTGCCGGGAGTGAACCCCTGAGCGTACTTTGCAATCCTTTCGAATACTTTGGTTCGAAAAGAGCCACCGACCCAGATAGGAAGTTTCTTCGTGGGCTTCGGATGGAAACTGACTGAAGTTGCGGGTGCCCTGTAGAATTTGCCAGAAAAGCCGGAGAGATCCTTGTCATTTATTATCCTAGAAAGTATCTCCAGGTACTCGTCCATGATTTTGCCACGCAGCGCGTGGTCGACGTTCATTGCCTCGAAATCTGCTTTCCATCTTCCGACTACCACCGCGCAGACAAACCTCCCACCGGATAATTCATGAAGCGTGACCGCCTGCTTTGCAAATAGGACGGGATGCCTCCAGGGAAGCACGGCGGCGCTAGGAATGAGCCTCACCCTGCTCGTCATGCCAGCGAGGACACTAAGAGTGGACATCGTCTCGAACACGCTCATTGGCATGCCCTTGTGCTCGTTTTCATCCACGAGCTCCGCGATGCCTCCGGAATTGTGATACCTCTGGCTGCGTGGCTGTGTAACGTGGTCGTGCGTCGTAACTGCGTCAAATCCTAGCTCCTCTGCCTTTCTTCCAACTTTTAAAATGGCTGAGGAAGAGGCAAGGGGGCCGGTGACCGGAACCCGAATACCGAACTTTACTTTCACGGGAAGTCCCGTTACGGCTTGGTGTTTATATTGCTTCGAGCTTCGCCCGAAATCGAGTCCTCGAAAACTGACTCTCTGACATTTGAACCTTCGCGAAATTACGTACGCACGTACGTGATCACATTTGGTGAACGTTAAAAGCACTTGAGAGTTCCTAATTCATGGCGAGCCAAAAAAAGGAGTCGTGCAACGTACGAGGAACAGTTGCGCCATTAGAGTTCCTCTGTAAATCATCTCAGCCCTTGCTTATGATGTGATCAAGACTTGATTAATCGTTGTTACGCATCCTTACTTCAGTGGAGGAATTTCCACTCTATTCGTCTTTGGACTTCTCGACAATTGTCGAGAATTCAATGGGGTACCCCCCTAGAGGGGGTACGTAACGGTGCTATAATGGTATATAAAGCGGGAAACCGAGTAAAGCCGTCTATTTTCAGTTCCGATAGAATTAGGGCAGCAAATTGGATTTTCGGATTTTCGAGGATGATTTGGAAATTCCACCGCTGCAAGAAAAACCTAGGCGCAGAAAGAGATTGTGACACACACAGACCGGTGAGGTCAACCTCCTAATGCGGCCAAAGAAAGAACCCTAAAATACCGAAATGGAGTCACAGGCGCTCGCATTGCAGAGAGACAGTTACGTCCAGCAGGACTTCCCAATCGAAGAGTACAGATCCAGGGCCGAAAGGGCAAGGAGCCTGATGAACACCTTCGGCTTTGACGCGCTGATGGTCACCGGAGATTTTTGCTCGGCGCACAACTACAGATACCTGAGCGGTCACCTCCCTAGAGATTTTCAGGCAAACTCTGCACGGCCGCACATTCTGGTTCTGCCGAAGGAGGGAGAGCCCATCATAGTCGCATACTGTCTTACAGAGCGCGACGCCCAGGTCAGCTCATGGGTCAAGGACGTAAGGTCGTACACGCAACCCTTTACCTTCGAACTCGTGCGCAATGCGATAAAGGACCTAGGTCTTGACAGGGCAAAGATTGGAGCAGAACTGGGGGTCGAGCAAAGGATGGCGATGCCCTTCAGGGAGTTTCACAAACTCGAAAGGGAGTTCCCCGACCTGAGATTTGAGGATGCTTCAGAGCTACTGTGGAGCATGAGGATGGTGAAATCCCCAAAGGAGATCGAGTGCATCGCAAAGGCGGACGAAATCAATGGAAAAGCTCTCGAGTATTGCTTCAACGAGCTCCACGAGGGGGACACGGAGATCGACGCCGCAAAAAAAGTTTGTAGTTACATGATCAATGCCGGAGCCTACAGGCCCCCGCATGACCAAGTCACTGTGAATTCAGGCCCGGAGTGGAGAACAGGGTTCATTGCCCCAAAGAACAAACCACTTGCCAAGGGAGACGTCGTATTCATCGACTCTGGTTGCACCATCAATGGATACTGGGGAGAGTTCAACAGGATGGCAACGGTCGGCGCTCCGTCGGAGAGGCAGAAGAAAAACCAGGAGATGATAATGAAGATAGTTCAGGGCTCGCTCAAGTACATCAAGGCCGGAGTAAAGTCCTCCGAGGTGATGAAGCAGTTCGTCAACAAGTACAAAGAGTTCGGGCTTGACCCGCCTGGATACTATCTAAAGTATCCCTTCATGCACCTCGCGCACGAGATAGGGCTCGAGTCGAGCGAGCCAATGCTCATACGGATGGACAGCGACATCGAGCTCAAGGCTGGTATGGTGTTTTCCGTCGAGGCCTACTACAAGGACGTTGAGAATTACGGCTCGGAGGAAGACATCGTCGTAACAGAGGACGGGTGCAGGGTCCTCTCAAAGATGGACGAAGGACTCTACGTCATCCACTGAGTGAACGGAAGAGTTGCCCACGACAAACACAGAGCTTCTAGTTCTATCCGTCAGAGACGTAGAGAAGCTCGTCTCGATGCGAAAGTGCATCGAGCTGCAGGAAGAAGCGTTCAGGTCGGTTCACTTCAACAGAGCCCTAAATGCGAGAAACTCGTTCCTCTACATGGATAAGCACAAGGCATACATCAAACTCATGGGGTGCTACGTCGAGGGCGGCGAATCTCGGCCCACGGACACCCTTGTTGTCAAGGCAATCGACGCGTTCGAGGAAAACCCGAGAAAGTATGGGCTGCCCGTGGTCTTGGGCTCGCTCACTCTGTTTGACAGCAACAGCGGACTGCCCGTCTGTTTCATGGACGGCGCCTACATAACTGCGCTGCGCACAGGCGCAGCCGGCGGGCTTGCTGCAAAGTATCTTGCCCGAGAGGATACTAGGGCGATCGGCGTCATAGGTACGGGCAGCACCGCTGGTTTTACGACAAAGGCCGTGCTGGAACTCCTGCCGGACATTCAAGAGGTGAAGATCTTCAGCAGGAGCCCTGAGCACCGCGAGAACCTCTCCAAGAAAATCAACGCAAGCGGCAGGGTTTCTTCTGCAATACCTGTTGCTTCGGCGATCGAAGCTACTGCAAGCGTTGAAGTGATAGTGACCGGGACCACCTCGGCCACTCCCGTGCTCTCTCCCGAGATGGTCAAGCCCGGTCAGCATGTGAACGCGATGGGGATAAAGACCGAGATAGATCCGCGAGTCTTCCCAATGAGCAACAAGATAGTCGCCGATTCTACTCCAATCGCCTGCTCCGACGGAAAGACCTCGGTTGCGATAGGTGCCGGTGCTGTGAAGGAGAGCGATGTTTATGCCGACCTGGGAGAGCTCGTATGTGGGAAGAAAAGCGGGCGGACGTCCGCCACTGAGATTACTATATTTGATAGCTCAGGGGTCGCCGCGCAGGACGCTGTGCTTGCAAGATATGTCTACGAGGAAGCAAGGAAAGCTGGCCTTGGCACGTACGTCGACGTCTTTGGAGGCCTCGCTGAACTCTTGATGCCCTAAAGAAGTATATCACCCTCCAGCAGCGTAGGAGACGAGTACGCCCCCAAGGACCATCGTCGCAATCCCCAGAATAGTCCGCAATCTGAACACTTCTAGTTCCCTCGCAGTGAATCTGGTGAACGTAACGGTGAAGATCGGCTCCAGAGCGGTGAGAGGTGCAACCAGAACAACCGGGGAAAGAGAGAGCGCAGAGAATCGAAGGAGTTGAGCCGCAAGAACAAAGATCCCTCCGAACACGAGCGAGGCAAAGAGTTTCCAGTTCGTCTTCTTTGTTTCGGAGGCGACGCTGCTCGGGCGCACGAGCGAGAGGTTGAATATCAAAGCGCCGAGGTATGAGACGAACGTCCCAGATACTGCGTATGGGTATCCCGAAAGCCCGTACTTTATCAGGACGGGCGTCAGACCCCTCACGAGGCTTGCGAGTATGATTGCGGCGAGCCCGATCTTCACGCTCCCTTTCCTGAGCTTCGCACTGGTTCTGATCTCGATTACCATCGCCCCGAGGATTACGAGAACACCTCCGAGAGCTACGAGTGGCGTGAGCGTCTCTCCAATGAAAACGACCGCAAAGAGGAATGCAAACAGCACCTGCGTCAGGGAGAGAACGGAGGCCTGGTTTGCCCCTATGTTTCGTACCGAAAGATAGGAAAGCACCCTCGAAATCCCAAAGTTGAGCACGCCAACGACTATGAATACCTCAATCGCCGAAAATGGTATGGAAAGAAGGTCTCCGAATTGCTGTGAAAAGATTACAACGAGAAAAGCCACGACGGCTCCAGTGATGGCTGTGATGTAGTTCGCTGCTCTCGCGCCGATGAAGAAGAGAGGCCTGCTCAGACACGCTCGATTTGCCCCAAAGCTTGCTGCCGCAAGGACAGCGAAGATTGTTCCGATGGCGTTACCTGAGAGCGACAACAAAAGTCACTGCAGTCTTGGCCATGCGGGCGAGCGACCCGCTATATGAATTCACCAGGTCCGTGATGATAACAATAGAGTTCTCTCATCAAAAAATAGGATACTCGAGGGAAACTACGCGCAAGAGGATCCCGAAGACGCGTGTGTCTCACTCTGGAATGACGGTGATTGCCTCGGGGGGGACGTACACGTACACGTTGTCCCCCGACACGTTGACCATGCTGCAGAACCTGTGCGTCGTAACGAGGATGTTCGAATCGGCAATCTTGATCACGTGGTCCACCGTTGAGCCCTTGTACTCCCTTGTGACCACGGTCCCTCTGAGCACATTGACCTTCTGCGGTGGAGCGGCGCTCGACATCCCGAGCTCATTTGGGCGTATCATGACTGAAATTGCCTTGTCGGTGCTCAAGCCATTTGCACTGGTGCACACAAGCTCGCTGCGCAACTCGGGCACACTGATCAAGGTGTTATCCTGCTCAGATTTCTTCACCGATGCCTTGTAGATATTGGCGCGGCCTATGAATGTTGCCACGTACGAGTTTGCAGGGTTTGCATAGATTTCCTCTGGCGTACCCTGCTGTATGACCACCCCCTTTCTCATTATTGCGACACGGTCCGACATTACGAAGGCTTCCTCCTGATCATGTGTGACGTAGAGGGCGGTCATTCCGATTTTCTTCAAGAGGACTTTGAGTTCAATTCTGACTCGCTCACGCTCCTTAGCGTCAAGGTTGCTAAGAGGTTCATCGAGCAATATGACCTTTGGTTCGTAGGCAAGGCTTCTTGCAAGCGCTACCCTCTGCTGTTCTCCGCCGCTGAGCTGCGAGGGATATCTCTTTTCCATCCCCGGCAGACCGACAAGGTTCAGAGCAGAGTGTACCCTTTCTTCGACGTCTCGAACCTTTCTTGCTCGCAGCCCCATTGCAATGTTGTTGTATACAGTCATATGCGGCCAGAGCGCATAGCTCTGGAATACCAGCCCAAGCTCGCGCTTTTCGGGAGGTAGGAACATTTTCTTCTCCGCAGAGGACACGACCTTGCCTGCAATGGAAATTTCTCCGCCGTCAATATCGTCTAATCCGGCAATCGATCTGAGGAGAGTTGTTTTGCCGCATCCGCTGGGTCCTATGACTGAGAAAATTTCTCCCCGACGAACTGATAAAGATACACCATTTACTGCACCGACAGGTCCAAACTTTTTCTCGACGGATTTTACCTCAATCATCACGTCGGTGGTCATTGTGGTTGTTTGTTGAGTGATCAGTTTTTGGGTGACACCCCAGAACACTATGATCTCTCTCCTCTTTTTCCCAAAGGTGATTGCCCCAGAAAGAAAGAGTATCTAGCGAGAGGCTGAGTCAACAGACGCCTCGCCTCCGCGTAGAAAAGCCTTTCGCCTTTTTCTTCAGGGAGACCTTGAATCGAAAGCTCTGATTGCGTTTATCGCAATGTACGATAGATGATCTGGCAAGCGAAAGGCGATTTTGCGTCTTACGGCGCATGTCAAGAAGAAAGCGCAAAACGGGCTCAATTTCATCGAATAGTCAATGCAGAACGGCGGAAGGAAAGATACTATTTTGAGTACAGTAAATCTTGATTTCTTAATGAAAAGAAAGCCAGGCACTCGTGCCCTCCTTTTTTCCTCAATGGTCGATAAACGCACCATCGCCTGCTTGGGCGCGTTAGATCGCCGAGAACTTTTATTTACCTAGTTCGTGGGAATCAAAACTTAACTTCGTTCCCAGTTAGAAAAAACTACACACAGGTGTCTAGATGAGTCATCACCACGGCGAAAATGAACAAAGGATCGTATCTTTCAACGCTCAGCAGATCGCTCCCGTAGAGTTAATGCCGCACCTGCGCAAGGCCGAGGAACTGCTCTACAAGGCCACGCTCTACTTCTTTTCGAGCGAGCGATTTTCATCGAATGCTCCTTTCAAGGGATTCCTGATCCACGGGCCGGTCGGAACGGGGAAAACTGAGCTCGTGAAGCAGGTTGCTCGACGGGTTTCATTTTCACTAAAGGAATCGACCACTATTCGCTTTGTCCCAGTCGATAGCGCGGTAATCGCAAGCCCCAGGTGGGGAGAATCCGAGCAGGTGTTCCAGAACCTGTTCGGGATGGTAAGAGAGCTCAACCAGATCAGCAACGATGCGAAGGTGATAATGCTCTTCGACGACATTGAATCACTCTTGCTTGCAAGGGGGATGACTGCGGCAAGAGAGTGGCACTACTCTTTGAACTCTGTCTTCTTCCACTTGCTGGACAACATGAACCCATACCAGAACATGGTCTTTGCCACAACGAACAGGATTGATCTCATGGATGCGGCGGTTACGACAAGACTGTATAGTGTTGAGGTCTCGAACGTGCCGCTGAAGGAGCTGATGAACTACGCGAGCAAGATGCTTGATTCGATGCTCGGTCCGGTCTCCAACAGGAATGAAATACTGCAGGACGTGGAGAGTAAACTATCCGCGCTAAAGACTCCCACGATAAGGGATTGCAGGCAGGCTGCGATAATCAGTGCCATAGAGCTAGGCGTCTTGGGCGAGGGAGAGGTAGTGAAGGCCTCCCACGCAAAATAGCTGACTTATCTGATATCGAATAAATGAAGTACTCTACCAGGACATTCCAACTGCCAGATAGGCCATCACGAAGATCAACGCGATCTGGAAGATCGACTGGCTGCCGGCAAAGTACATGTTTGTCATTCCCAGCTTTATGACTTTGCTCGTATCCGGCTTGGGCTTTTCTCAGCTCGAGGAATATACTGATCTCGATGGGAAGTAAGAAGCCGAATCCACGGATAGACAGGATATCACAATGACCCCGGCTGCGATGAGAGGCGCTGGAGTGTCTTTGTCTCTCAGCTTTCTTCGTTTATCATACTTAGTCGCATGAGCGAAAGGCGAGTGTGCCTGATTAATTCCGCCCGTTTGTTGACAGGCTTTCCTCTAATTCATACTCGCGACGTCCCTGCAAAGTAAACGAAAACTGTGCCGAAGAGCACGACTAGTGCTCCAAAGTAAAAACCATAGCTCAGGGATCCCATTGCGTCGGCAAATAGCCCTGTGATCAAGGGAGCGAATATGGAAGAGCTCATGGCTGCGACGTTGAGCAGGGCGAGCGCAGGGCCGATGATCTCCTTTGGTGTAATGTCCGACACCCATGCGATCGCAATCGGATCAAGCGTGAGCTTTCCGACGACCCCATAGGCAGCAATCGCCGCCACGAATCCGAGAAAACTTGAACTGTACCCCATGAAGAAGATCGAGGCAGCTGCCAAGGGGAGTATGATTAGCGAGATCCTTTTCCTTCCAATCTTATCCGAGTGTCTGCTTATCAGGATCGAGGGGAGGATTGCAACGCATGCGAAAATTGCGGTCGTCGCGCCGCTTGAAAGCACGCCGAGGCCCTTGGATTCCTGCAGAAACCCCGGTCCCCACGTCAGTATAACCCAGTACCCATACAGAGAGCAGAACATCGCGGCCGCGATTTTGACATAATTGGAGTTGAAGAGAACCTGTCTGTACTGGCCTAGGATACTTCCATACGAAGCTGTACTTCGGGCCGGCTGGGACTCGGAAGAAGGAATCATCTTAAGGAGTAGTATTGCAACGACGGCAGTTGGAATGGAGAGGACTATCAAGACGATCTGCCAGCTTGAGATCAAAGGCAGAACAAAGCCAGCGACTATCAATCCGAGTATTGATCCTACCCCCATCCCCGAGTTGATCAGAGCGGAGGAAAACCCAATCCTCTCCCTGGGGACAATCTCCGTCGAGATCTTGTAGGCGGTAGGGTAGTACGCTCCAGCGCCAACCCCGTGAAGTGCCATGAAAAAGGTCAGAAGGAAATACGAGTAGCCCAAAACGCCAGCAAGACCAAGAGAAGCGGCCGCGAGAAGAAAGAAAAGAACCATGACTCTCTTGTAGCCGTACTTTGAGGCCGCAATGGTAGCCGGAACAGTGAAGCCGACGTAGGCCAGGAAGTATAATGAAACGACTATGGAGACTTCAAAGTTTGAGAGGCCGAACTCGCCCTTGATCAAATTCATCAATGGAGATATGCTCAGGCGGTCCGCATAGACCATCACCCAGCCAGCTGCAAGGATGCTCACGGCAGCATAGGGCAGCCGAGCAGGAAGGGTAGCAGCGGGTGAATCGCTAGTGCTGTCCGCCCGACTTTCTTTTTGATCCATTTTGAACGTTCAAACGCTCTCTCTTTTCCTTTCTCTTCTACTCAGGGAAATCTGAATTGATTTGTGAAGGAAGCAAAGTCTAGTCAGATGATAAAATCTTTCCTTCCCTGCTGTTCGTCATTTCCGGTCTTTGCTTTTCAGATTCAACTTGCAAAATTTCTCCGAGGTTCAGAACTATTCGAGCAAACTTCAAAATCTGGGAAACAAGTTCAGCTTCGACCAGAAGATCGCAAAATTCGAAATAGTATTAAGGAAGGAGTTTGCAACTACAAATCGCAGAGTAAAATGCCTGCGAAGAAATCAAAGAAGAAGAAGTAATGACTCTAGCAAGAGGGAGAGGGCTTTGGTTCTGAATTTTTTCCTTTCTTGTTAGAAAGCATGAACCAAATGCCGCAGATTAGAAATCTGGTGGGGAGAAATTGGCCGTGAATATGTGGTCCCTCAAAATTTTTTGGATTTACATTCACGGCTACATTTTGCTCCTCGGAGAGATCACTTTCTAGAAACACTAGTGAATCATCGGGTTTTTCTTTTCTCTATATTGACTTGGAATCTTCCCGGATGGTCCATAGTATCGGGATCCGCTATGGCATGTTCTCTTTTGTCCGCGTTATCTGAAAACTTCTGTTGACCACCATCCCTATTCTGTCCCAAACTAGTTTAGACCGTGTTCGTTGCATTTTATCCACAGGCTTCAGAGGCGGGAGCGCACTTCGTCTTTGAAAGGGAATCTTTTGAGATATTGTGGTGCAGAAAGTCCTACGCCTTGACGCGCAGCTGCACTGGGATAAGAGGCGACTTGGACGGTGGCTATTGTACCTCTATGACATTCCTCTAGAATGGGCTGCGGAAGGGATACTCTTTTGCAAGGTATGGTTTAGCTGCCCACTTAATGACAAACCTTGCGAAGATGAGCCCTCGCCAAAAACAAATGGAGGAAGGCGACTTGCACCAGTCTTAACATTTGCAATACGGAAGAGTAAACCTCGGCTGCCCAAGATATTGCTAGGATTGGCTGTGCACCGACAAGTATTCTGATGATTCAAGAGTAGTAGCTGCGGACGCATATGAGCTTCTGAGGTACGTCTGGCTCGCGGTGAAGTCTCGGAATTCAAGACTGATAACATGCTCGAGCACTTGGCCGATGTGGGTAGTTTCCTGAAACTCTGTCACAATGCACTTGCGAGGAACGGTACGCTCAAAATAAGGAAGGATGATGTGATGTTTCTTCCAGTCTACCTACCGTTCAGCTTCTGCGCTGGACTGGGTATCGGCGCCCACTCTAGCAACAAATATGCCCTTCGGATGAACCGCTCCGTACACTACTACGTCTTTACGAGGATGCATCTACTAGGACATGCCGGGTTCGACCAAGTTTCAGTACAATACGATGTCAAGACCCTTGGCGCACGACTGATTGCCAGGGGAGCAAGACGCCGTAGTGGTAATTCGCGCCGAATGGAAGAGATCTTCTTTCACATAGAAAATTAAAGTCCGTCTTGTCTTCGATGACTCCTTATGCTTGTCACCTTCAGCAGCTGACGGGCATTACGATACTACGACCTCGATTACTGCGGGACGTCGCTCAGTTCTTGTAACGCGAAGGGCTTTGGAAAACGCTTCTTCGATCTCTGAAGGGTGTTCGGCCTTCCATCCCGCCGCTCCACAGGCCCTCGCGATGGCGACGTAATCAGGCTGGGGATCCATACTTACACCTGCGTAGTGTTTGCTCTTGTTGGACCATCCGTCGGGGTAGAATTTGCCAATCGACCTTTTCATTGCCAGGTACCCTCCGTTGTTGATGACGATGGTGAGAGTTGGAAGGACGTATCTCTTTGCGCTCCAGAAGACCGCTGTTGGATTGGAGTAGACGAAGCCACCGTCACCAATCAGGCTGATTACGTCGCGGCTTTGCTGGGAAAGCTTGAGACCAAGCGCGTTCCCCATCGCTTCCCCGAGACTACTTCCACCAACGCCAAAGAAGGTCGCGGGCAGAGTCGAGTCGATGTAGTTCTCAATCATCTTTGTGTAGCTCACTCCCTCATTCACCACTATCGAATCCGAGGACTTTACCTTGTTCAGGAGATAAAGTACCGCTTCCATGCCCAAACTATTAGAGCGCAAGGACTTTTCCGCCGCTGCAGTAAGCTCGGCTCTGATGCTGTCGTGTTTTGACCTGAGTCTTGCAGACCTCTCGTCGATTCTCCCGGACAAAGACATCTTTGATTCACCTGTTGCCGTGCGAACCTTCTCTCGTACCAAAGCTACAAGTCTTGGCAGCGCGAGCGCAGATGAGCCAGTCGCAGAAAGATCCACAGGGAATCCCCAGAGTGGGTAGTCGGATTTCGATGGATCGATATCCAACTGAATAATCTTCGCGTCCCTCCTGATATTGTGGATTGAAGGAATCCAGGGCACATCAACGTCGAGGAGGAATATCAAATCGGCTGACTCCAGCGCTTCCTTTGGAAAGGCAGGCAGATAGTTCGGATGATCTGTGGGGAAATTCATCCTCTTCCTTGAGGGTTCAACGACGCCGATCGCGATCGACTCGGAGAGGTTGACGAGACTTTGGACGGCACTCATGTTGCGCCCAAGCTGCCCGGTCAGGATCAGCGGGTTCTCCGACTCGAGAAGAAGGTCCGCCATCCTTTGAAGCGTACTCAAATCCGCCTCGGGTGGGGATGGCGCATGAAAACGGGATGAAGTAGAAGACGGGCCCTTTTTCAATGGCAGTGTCAATTTTTCGGCAAGCAACTCCCGGGGGAGCACGAGGTAAACAGGCCCCTGCGGCTCCGCATTTGCAACCTGGAGGGCGCGATTCACCACACTTTGGAGATTTGCATTAGACTTCAACTCGTACTGCCACTTTGTGTACTCCCTCACCGAGCCGGCCTGGTCGAAGAGCTCTTGGTCCCAGTGGTATGCACTTTCCCTGCCACCCTCGATTTCATTTTCGAGTGTAAATGGTGCCCTTCCCGCACAAATCAAGACAGGGGCGTTCCCTCTATGGGCGTTATGCAGTGCGCCGCCTAACTGCAGAGTGCCGATTCCGACGTGTACGAAAACCACCTGTGCCCTGTTTGTGGACATGGAGTAACCATGCGCCATGCAGAGCGCAAGGTGCTCGGAGAGGCACATCAGTGGTGCCGGTTTTTGCCGATTAGGCGCGTGAGACGATTCGGCGCTCTCAAGAGGGGCCAGGTGCTCAAGTATTGGATAATAGTCAGAGCCTGGATTGTAGAAGAAGTAGTCGACGGCAGCTGCAGAGAGTGATTCGAGGAATAGCTGTCCACCATCAATGACTGCATCTTGCTGGTGAATGATTGGTTCGCCAGAGCCACCTTCTTCACTCTTCGAGTTACCTTGCTGATCTTCTTCTTTCACTTTCCTGGTTGTATCAGTACGCCGGCCGGTCACGATCTTTTTACCTGTTCTAATTTTGTATCCAAAAGTAGAAGATGGGACCCAGTTCCTTCTGCCCTGTTCCTTATTTTTCTGCTCCTACCGCCGCTCGTGCGCCATGATAGGAACTACTGTCGATGAAATGAAACAGAGCAAGATAAGACTACGCTAGAGAAAAAGCACCATAACACCGTGTATGAGGATAGGAAAAATAATGCCGGAGGAGGGTGCAGTGAAATCTGTACTGCAATCCTCACCCTCTGTGTTTCAGAGAATCTCCTACAGCACGTTCCTGCTCGCCGTACTGACCTCGAGCCCCTCGTTACCAATGATGCCAGCTACGTTGGCAGGTATTGATGCAAAAATTGCTAGAGGAGTGTTATTTTGGAACGGACCAGCGGGCTCCTTCACAGTCCCAATTTCCTTGAGCGCCTGCTGCAGTACCGAGAAGTTGTAAATCTGGTTGACGTCTCCCGAAGCGTTGATCAGCCCCCCGTAAAATAGGAAGTAGTCTGATGCGTTCATCAGTGATGGCGTGTATGTGATCATGTTCGGGCTAAAGTAGTCCGACTGCGCAAGGATGTATTCGGTTGAGTTGTAGACATCAAAGGAGTTTGAGCCAGAGAAGTTCTTCTGATATGTGCTCTGTATCCACGCGGGAAGGTTGGCAGTCATGTTCCTCACGCTCTCCAAATACGCTATTGTGAAATCAACTGCAACCTGGAAATGGGTCTTGAGCCAATCCTTGTTTGCGAAGAATACTCCGCCGCCTATTCCGGGGAATGCCTGAGCGGTAGTGCCAAGGATGTGGAATTTGCCAGGGGCAGCCTTGAATACCGTTGCGGCGTCCTCCGGGTCAAGGAAAGCTCCAACGTACCTTCCCGCAATCAGGGCCTGCGCCTTGACCGAAGAGTCTCCAATCACCACGAGGTTGATGTTGTAGTTCGAATAGTTCTGACCGTAGGACTGGAAGACCAGAGGAAAGAGCACCGGCCCGTCAAGACTGAATGCTGCCATCGTAGTTCCGTTGAGCTGCTGGAACGTCTGAATCGAATCCGATACGACGAGATCTTGCAGAAATGACGTGGATTCTTCGCCAATTGCAACGAGATTCGCTCCTTTTTCAATCGCGTTCAGTGTAGTTGTGGGAAACTGGAACCCAAAGATATCTACCGCACCGCTCGAACCAGCGGAGGTTAGGGCGGTTGGATCAGTGATAGTTTGGTAACTGAGTTTTATGTTGTAACTTGAGAGATGATTCAGAGCGTCAATCGTTGCCGCGTGAGTTGCGTCCCCTCCTTCAAGAGCAAAGGAAAGTGGCGTCTGGATTGTATTTGGTTTCGAGAGGTAAAAGTAGTAGTAAAAGCCGCCTATGAGGCCTACAATGAGGATCACTATTATTGCGATCGCGAGCAACTTGGAGCGATTGCCCTTCCTTGGCGGTTGGGTGATGGCTCCGGCTGTCGGAGGAGGTGGTGGCGGAGTCGAAGACGATGATAGTTGTCCGAGCAAAAATGACTTCATACTTTTCAATTCTTCAGTTTGGCGGCAACTTTCCTATCAATATAAGTCTTAACTGGAAGTTGACGCCTGTCCAAATCCACCCTAATACATCCCCTGCAGCGTGCTGTACCTCATGCCGTGAGTGAACCTCCTCTCCAAGAATTTCAGGAACTCTGACAGTAGGTACCCAATTATGGCAAGCACAACGAGGATTGCTAGAATCTGATCTGTCTGGTAGAACTCCTGTCCGTGAAGCAGTAAGGTCCCCACGCCTGTGACAATGAGGTCAAGCTGCGCAAGAACCACGCCAATATATGCTACGGCAAGGCCGACCCTGAGCCCTGCGAATATGTAGGGCAGACTGGATGGTATTATCACTTTAGTAAAGATCTGCCGCTCGCTTGCAACCCCGATCTTTGCGACTTCGATGAAGAGCTTGTCTGTGCTCTTGACCCCCTGGGCGACTGTCAGGATTATCGGAAAGAAGGAGAATGTGTAGACGAAGAGTACGCTCGTAGTAAGCGCAAACCCAAACCAGATGATGAAAAGCGGAATCATTGCGACGCGCGGAAGTACGTAAAAGGCTGTCATGTATGGGTCGAGCACCTCGTCGACAATCTTGACCCTGCCCATAATGAGACCAATCGGAATACCTGTGACCACGCTCAAGCCAAAGCCAAGGAGCAATAGCCAGAGGACGCTCACTATGGCGCCGGCGAGATTTGCCTTTGTGAAGAGAAAGTAAGTAGCTGAGACAACGCTCTGAGGCGTCGCAAATATTATCGGATTTGTGTTTATGGCGTAAATGTACCACGCAATCAGGATCACTGCCAGGCTGACGACGAAAATTACAGCCCTCCGAGCGAGCTGTAACCTCCTCGAGGCAGGCCCCCGCGCTTCGTCTGAGTCAAGTTGGGTTTCGTCTTCTGCAGTTGACTGTCCAACTTGCGCGATGGTTTCTTCTTGGTGCTGCTGTTTGTTCGTACTTCCTTTTTCATTCTCTTCTTGATACGACAAAGCGTGTCCACTTCTTTCTTCTTTCTTCACTCTGCGCTGATTAGATGACGCCTGACCTCCGAGCAGTAGGCGCTGAACTTTTGCTCGCTCCGGATGTCCCTCTCGAAGCGATTAGTCCCTAGATCTACCTGGATGAGTTCCCTTATCTTTCCGGGTCGGGGGGAGAACACTATGATTTTGTCGCTGAGGTAGACCGCCTCGTCTATGCTGTGGGTCACGAACAGGATGGATCTCTCCATGTCCTTGCTCAAGATCTGAAGGAGGTCGGATTGTGCCTTCTCCCTGCTCAATGCATCCAGCGCTCCGAAAGGCTCGTCCATGAGAAGGAGGCTCGGCTCGGTCGAGAGCGCTCTAGCAATCGCCACCTTCTGCTGCATGCCGCCCGAGAGCTGAACCGGTGGGTAGCTTGCGAAATCTGCCAGACCAACAAGTTGCAGTTTCTCCAATGCAATCCTCCTGCGCTCTTCTCTAGGCACTCCTTTGAGTTCGAGGAAGAACTCTACGTTCTCGATAGTGTTCCTCCACGGATACAACCCGACGGCTTGGAAGATGAAGCCTCTGTCTTGTGCCGTTCCAGACACTGGCCTGCCGTCGATCAGGACGGATCCGGTGGACGGTCTCTCGAGACCCGAAATTATACGGAGCAGCGTGCTCTTCCCGCATCCAGAGGGCCCAACTATGCTGACGAACTCTCCCTTCTGGATGTTGAAATTGACGTGGTCAAGGACATCGAGCATTTGGCCATCGGAAGTCGCAGTGGAAGGAGAAGGCGGAATAGGCGCGCCTCGAGAGAATAGACTCGTCGGTCCCCACTTCTTTTTGATGGCGGGGAGAGGTTGCCTTCGGAATCGCTTGGAGATGTTTTTAATCTCACATTTTATTGTCAGTTGATTTTCAGCGCCTCTCGTTTGACTTTCGGCTTGAGAAAATATCCTTTCTTTCTTTCATCTTCTACTGGTAAGGGTGCGATATGGCCTGTCTCCGCTCAAATACAAGTACAATTAAACTCTATTCCTAAAATGCGCCATCACACGGATTGAATTGAGGCGTCAGCCGGAAATTGTGTGCTGGCTTGCGTTGAGGAGGTAAACAGGAATGGCACTAATCTGCCGGCGCAGGTAGAAGAGGAATGATGAAACAGTATGGCAAGTGCAATGTCCTTTAGTCGATATCTACTCGAAGGCTCGCTCATTTTTCTCGCTTGACAGTGCGGAGGCGATGCAAAGGCATTTAGGATTCTCGATGGACAAATACGCACTGTAGCCGGGTTGGACGCATACAAGTTTGAAAGAGATCTTGCCCTTCTCGCACAGCGCGCCTGCGAGCAGCAACAGTCGCCTCGGCTGAGCCTTGATACAAGGAGCCTTTCTCTTCGCCTTGAAGACGTCAAGCAAGCGCTGCTTGAACTGTACAAGCGTAACCTCGTGAAGATAAACCACTCCGCGATGGAGCTGCTCTGTGCCAAGAAGCTCATGGACGTCGGATGTTCGCACGTGCTTGTTGAGCACACATTGAAGGAGAACCTCATCTGCGATTCTTATGGGGAGAGGGACCAAGAGAGGTTGATTGTTGAAATCGAAACGGGATTCGTTCCCCCTGAGTACGCTCTGGAGCCCGTTACCTACAACGAAGCAAGGATCGCAAGCAAGATTGCCAGGTACAGTACATTTGCGACTATTTTCATCGTCGGTGCCCCGCCCACATATGTGCTGAACCTGCCGAAGGTCTTTCTGGCCGATCGCGCAACGAGAAGTCGGGAAGATGCCAAACAGGTAAAGGAACTCTGCGACAGATACTACAGAAACCCACCCGTTTCCATGGAGGAAATAATGAATGCTAGGCTCGATTGGATTTTCATAATCGATGTTGATCGTGCCACGGTCACCGAAGTGCCAGCAAGAAAGTATGCAGAGGAGACGGGGAGGCTATCTGACACGCTTTTCACAGCGCGCGAAGAGAGAACAGCAGATGTTTAGAGCGTACTATGCAGAAAGCAAGAAAAATTACCAATCGTTGGTTTGCTTGCGTTTCGGCGTCCAGCTTTCGGGACGAATGTGGCTTTTCCTTTGACAGCGGTTCTAATGCCGACCTCAATCTGCGCTGACCGCCGCCTCGGTTTGCCCTCGACTCAAGTGCATGGGCGAGGTTTTGAGATTGGGGACGCAAAAGTCAGAGTAATCGAGACTATTCCTCCCTTTTTTAGGAGGAGGGAATGGTGGCTCTCTTGCTCACTTCTGGTTGTCCCAGTCCCATTGTTCGGTTCCAATGCGACTTGGCGATAGCTGACTGCCGCAAGCGCCGTAGGCTTTCCCCGACGCCATTTCTATATCAGCTAATCACGTCTCTTTCCCGGCTGGACGCCGGTCGCAAGACATCAATACCATAGAACTGTTCTTTATTTATCACTGCAAGGCGTCAGAAATTCGATCTGGTGTAAAGATTTCTTCGCCCTCCTTCTTCTGTTTCATGTCCTTACTGCCGGTAGGTGTTCATTGATTATCTTCGACTAGAATGTGGAGAAAATAGCCTGAAGAGAGTTAGGGCATGAAACGGGAGATGAAAGAAACAAACGTCTCGAGGGTAGTGCGATTATCTCTATGAACTGCTCTACAGAGGCCAATATCTGAAAATTTATGAGGATCCCGGGATTCTGTGTGAAGCTCCGATGCGGAGAGGTGCTGAAAGCATAGCCTTTGTCTATGGAGGATGAGGAAGTAGAAGAAAACGAAGAGGAAGAGAACTACGAAGCAGACAATGACGAAGACCATGAAGAGGGCGAGGAGTAATAGTCAGGGAGGGACGGACTTACAGCATCGGCTTTGTGCATTCCTGCGCATAGACGTGCAAATGGTAGAGTGATCTCTTCATGGCACAAGGCAAGTGTTGTGGCGAGTACTTCCGCAGTCCGGAGGATCTTGCGGAGCACAAAAGGTCCACGCATGGTTATGAATCCCTGTACTGCTGCGGAACTAGGTTCTCATATACAGGGGATTACGCTGAACATCAGAGACAGGTGCACGGATTAGATTAGGAATCTCTTCTCTATTGCCATAGACAAAGGCATGAAGAAACATCAGAAGGGCACTTGAAAGGTAAGCGAGCGAGCGCATTTATTTTGATCAGTTACTGAACACAGAATTCGTTGCCCTCAGGATCAAGCATAATGACGCAGTACTCCCACTTGTCTTCGAGCTCGTGATCCTTCTTCGCTCTAATCCCTACGAGCAGCTCCACTTCCTTTCCACCTTGCCCCTTCGCCTCGGCTAATGGTACGCGCAGGCCACCACTCGCGTTGATGTCGATGGAGTCAATTTTTCCTAATTTTGTCGTGTCCATCTTCTGAAAGTGGATTCGCATTCCCTTCTCTTCGGGATCGATGATTGCGTTCGCAGAGATCCATTCTTCTTCAGGCATGTCCTAATCCCTTAGAAAGTCCCTCCGTGACTCGCAACGAGATGGGGGATCTTGCAACTTGTAGTGCAGCGCTTCCGCATAGAATTTCGAGCGACTTACAGGGTCGCCACAGTCGAAGACGACTTGCAATCTGAATGTCATGATCGGCGTGAACACAGCTTATGTTCTGTTAGCCTGATCAGTCGAGAGATTCATTAGTTCCCGATTATGGTGTGATTAGTCCTTCCGGCACCCTGAACACATATCATTGATAAGTTTCGGGCTATCGCTCTTTGGATAAGTAACAATATATGCTAGTTAGAGCAATTCGCCGCTGACGCCATGACATCAAAGCAAAAGAGGATAAGGGAGGAAGGAAATAAACCCAGCTCCTCAGGAACTCTCCGCGAA
>Ga0209061_1000376_pt1 | contig 123412 bp, 100 predicted proteins | sample Coa_R1_10_FD_187157 | JGI IMG/M metagenome (GOLD analysis project Ga0209061, IMG submission 187157) | Surface soil microbial communities from Centralia Pennsylvania, which are recovering from an underground coalmine fire - Coalmine... | ecosystem: Environmental > Terrestrial > Soil >... | reverse complement strand
CAAAATATCTTCCTAACCGTTGTGGCTAGGAGGAACTCGTCTTCCGTGTTTGTCATCACCAAAAACATGAGAGATCAGTCCTTCTGGCCATAACCCTTTATCTTACTGGGCTTAACTTGACGGTACCTGAGCCCCAAACAGCAATGCTTTTCAACCATGCTCAGGCGGAGATGGGGAAATAAGCCTTGAATCGCACAAGGGAAGCGGGCCAAGCCCGCACGTTGATTCTCGTCTCCTTCCTGCTCTTCGTCGGAGCTGCAGTCTCAGCACTTCTGCAAGGATTGAACATCTACCTGGTGCTTCCTCTGATGCTGTTTGGTGTGTTCGGTCTGACTATGGCGACGATAATAAGAGAACACACTAGGGTTACTCCTCGGACCGATCAGAGCGACTCCGACTTTGGCACAAAGGAGCAGGATAACGGGGAAGAAAGCGCACTGTTGTCCTAGTATCACTCGAAATGAAAAATTTCGTTCCTCGAAATTGCAGTCTCTTTCTCCTTCAATTTTCCGCTCCAAATAGGAAAAAGGGATTTGGAGGAGAATTCGCAGAAGGATTTGTTTCCGAGACAAAGAGACTATAGGTCGGGGAAATCTCTTACTATCGAATCAAACTCTTCGTAGGGAACCCCAACCAGTTCTCCAAAGGCTTGTTTGGTTTTTCGGAGTTTCAGGCGGTCGGCCTTTCGGCTAGACGCTTCGAGTTTTGCTACGAGGCCTACGAGGATGATTGCGTTTTGGGCGCGCTCATCGCAGCCCAACTTTTCACGGAGGAAACAGAAGACGCGAGCATCTTTCCCGTCAAAATATGCAACCGCCCTGGAAGAATCCTTCCTATCCACAGAGACGTCCAGCATGCCAGTGAGCATTGAGAGCGTACTTCAAATATATAGCTGACGGCAATTAGATTATTTCTCGAATTTAGAGCTTGCCTAGTAGTGGATGACATCTTGCATGGTTTGGAAATGCCACATACCAGTACGGTTACGGACAGTGCGCAGAGTAGGAAAAGCTGTAAGTGCCTACAATCGACGTTATGATATTTCGAGATTCGCGACATGTGGCACAAAGCGATAGTCCCGCAAGAAAGCCTCATTCGTTGATAGTTTTCTGTTCTTTTCCTTCCTGTTGCTGTCCCTCCGTCGCTTGCTTTTTTGTCTCTTCGACCAGCTGCTCGAGAGTCTTCCCCTCATAGCTTGTTGAGATCAACGAAGCCAGCTCTACCCTCACCTTCTGCTCTACTACGTATGCTGCTCCTCCGAACAATCTTTCGAGCCCGGTCCTTAGAGCGGGAATGCATTCGGCCAGGGATGAGACATTGACCGAGTGTTCCAGTTCCAAAATGTAGAGTAAGGAATCGGAAACCTCTGCGGAACCAAAGTGTGCGAGCCCTCTCTTCACCGCCTTGAGAAGAAGCCGGTTCAGAATGGAGTCGGGTTCTATTGGGCGGTCTAGATCCTGCGAAGTGGAAACCGGTTCTGATACAGGCGATTTGACATTTCCCTGTTGATCCACAGCTTTCATACTGACCCGCCCTGTAACACTTGACTGCGTTGTGGATCGGGGATGCAATGTTGCGGAAGGGAAGCAAAAGATGGAAGGAGAAAATAATCGATTGGAGAAAATAAGATTTGGGCTCCAGCCAAGCTCGTTCTTCCCTTTTGGAGTCCCTATCGCCTTCAGCACCATTGCCTGCGTTGGCCGCTAACTCTGCCTGCTTCTGATGTCCTGTTGAACTTTACGCGTAGACGTCCTGTAAAAGTACACTGCCGTGTATATCGCAACAACGCTGAGAAAAGCCGTGCCTATAACAAGCAAGTGTTGAATTGGATCAAGATATGGCACGGGATAAAGGATCTCGTTGATGAGCGATAGAAAAGGCAGAAAGAAGAGGAAAATGAATGCGACCAAGATAAGCCTGAACACTGTCCTGGGCTGGCTCAGTGCCACAATCTCTGCATCCTTGGTCATGGACACCAGTCTATATGCGTAGAGCATGGTCGCGAGTAAGAACACTATGGCGACCGCATCGAAAGCAGCATCTAGTGGGGTCAACTTCCTTATCCCGTTATCAAGAGACGAGCCCTAGTTTAGCTGGGTGAAAAATGTATCCCAGTGCTGGCGCATTCCGCGAACCATAGTCACTTTCAGGATTGTTGAAAATGACTGATCTTGGTTACACTTGAGCATCAAACCGGTTCATCCATGAGGGAACAAGAAGCGAGGGAAAGATGTTCAAGGTTTACTTGAAATCACGTACTCTCGTATTCGATCTGAGTAGTTTCGATATATTCAATATCGCCTGACTTCTACCCGTCTATCCGCGCCAAAGCAAGCATGGAAAACTTCCTTAGTCTGATGAGAGGGGATGGAGAGAAAATTTGACTGATGAAAAACACATCAAAGTATCAACGCAGGGTCGGATAACCATACCAAAACAGCTCCGAGACCGGCTGAAGATTCGAGATGGCCAGCCGATTGCGATACGGCCCGACCCTACGATGAAAGGACTTGTGATTGAGCTCTTGCCGATGATTACTGATTACAAGTAAGAATCGTGTAGGCAGGGTGCAAAAGATGAAACAGAGCTTAATTGCAACAGAAGAGATGTTAGGGTATGCGTGCTATCTTTCCGTCTTTGGCTTCACTTTTCTTTTTGTTCTTGTTCTTCGTCTATCTTACCCTCTAGGACGTTCCATGTGGGCTTGGCATACACATCATCAAACATCGTCGCAACTGGAGGCGGAGGCAGGGACTCTGACTTTTGGATCGCCTTGCTGATCTCCGCATCTAACTGAGATCGTAACTGAGTCTCTTTTTCTCTGGACCAAGCATTTCTCTTCTTCTCGAGATAATTCATCACTCTGGGAAGCGGATCCTTGCGCTTCCAGCTTTCCACTTCCTCTTGCGATCTGTACTTCTTCCAATCATCCGAAGTGGAGTGCGCTCCAATTCTGTAAGTGTAGCACTCTATCAATGTGGGGCCGTCTCCTCTCCTTGCCTTTTCTGCGGCGGCACTCACTGCAGAATAGACTGCCATGAGGTCGTTCCCGTCCACCTTGACTCCCTCGAATCCGTAAGCTGTGGCTTTTATGGCAATGCTCTCAGACGCCGTCTGCAAAGTCACTGGAACGGAAATTGCGTATTGGTTATTCTCGCAAACGAGAATTGCTGGGGCCTTGTACACTCCGGCAAAGTTCATTCCCACGTGGAACTCGCTCGACGAGGTAGCTCCATCACCGAAGGTTGCAACGGTCACCAGATCGTCATTCCTCATCCGAGCGGCCATCGCAAAGCCAACCGCGGGGCATACGTGGCTCGCTATGGGAGCTGCGAGGCTGAAAATCCTGTATTCCTTCCAACCGTACGCATTGGGAAGATCTCTTCCGAGTGACTTGTCATTCTCATTAGAGAACAATCGGTCAAGAATGGAATCGAGAGGGACGCCCATCTGGACGACGACGCCTAGGTCCCTGTACATTGGAAACACCCAATCCCTGTTCCCCTTTGAGATTCCAAGGGTAACGCCCACCTGCGTTGCCTCTTGGCCCGAAGATGAAACATAAGTGCCCAGCCTGCCCTGACGCTGCAATGCGACGAGTTTCTCATCGAGCGATCTTGTAAGAACCATGTTGCGGTATGCCACAAGCAACTCTTCGGTGGGAATCATGGGATCCCGCGCCCCTTGGACTAACTCGCCGTCGGGGCGGAGAATCTGCAGCATGCTCGAGGAAGATTCCGATGACGGGGTTGCAGTTGAAGACACGCTAGATTTCATTTACTCTATTTACAGCCCTCCTGTATCTCTTCCACTCTTCACATTTATTGGGTAGGCCTTTCTTTCTCCGCTCATTTACAACGGGGGTCTACTTCCGTAAGTCAAGAAGCTAACGCGAAAAAGAAGGCTCTGATACTGAGTTTGTTTGCGCCTTAATTAGCTTACTAACCAAAAAGGCTCTCCCTTGAAAACCTGTTTCACCGCACTTCTCTTCTTTCTCTCAAAAACTACCAAATGGGATTGAAGCGGAGTGATAATGAGACAATCGCTCTTCGAAGGGACGGCCGCAGTTTTCGCTTTTTTAGCTTCCGACGGCCCTGGTTATCTTGACACCCTTGATCATCATGGAAGGGGCGAGCGTAGGGGTCTCCACTTCCCACCACTTGATCCAGTTTCGCTCCTTGGATATCAGCTCGATGCTCTCAAGCTGTCTTGGGATAGAATCGCTCACCCGAAGCCCTGAAAGGGGCTCCTTCACTTCTCCGCCGGATATTCGAAACGCCGCATCTCTCGGGACAGTAGAATAATCGCCCGTCCTCTGATTTTGGTATCTCGTGTACCAGTTGTTGGTGATAAGAACCCCGTTTCTGGTTTCCTTGATCATGTCGTCGAAACTGATTCTTCCCTCTTGAAAGACGGTGGTTATCGGATAAGGTGCGATGATTCCAGCGTTACCTGTACTCTTTGAATTGAACTTTCTCGCAGTAGTCGTGTTGTGGAGAATGGTTCGAAATACTCCTTCACTGACAACCCGCTTGTTCATCGTTGGTGTGCCCTCGTCGTCGAAGGCCCTTCCACCGAGACCGTGATCATATACGCCACTGTCCTCGATACCAAGCGTCTGGACACCGACCCTCTGGTCGAGTTTCCCTTCAAGGAATGAAGTGCCCGACTCTATCGCAAAAGCCGAAGCGCTTCTTGCTACGGGAAGTATGTTCGCCACGACGGTGCTGGTGAAAACGACGTCGTAGGTTCCCTCTGGCAGCTGGGCAGGATTCCTTGATTTGCTCGCATACTCACCCGCAAGCGCTCCTGCCTCCGCCGGACGAAAGTCTGCGACGTACGAGGTGCACGAAAGGCCGTGCCCTGACGCGTCATCATCCGTAAACGCTCTCACGTTGAGCAGCAGCTTGGTCTGGCGGTCGCTCCCGGATGCTCCGGCAGAGGTCAGAATTGCAAATTCCGTGCTCTCGGTGTTGAGCGATCCGCTGACCCGGGCTGCGCCCTTGGAGAGCCCTGCGTCAATTGTCTGCTTCACATAATCAACGAGCTCCGTCGACTCTGCCACTCTGGGGTCAAAATTCCCCTGCGAGTTGTAATGGAACGGACCGGTCGGCAGCGGGGTATAGTCCTCGCTCTGCGGAATTGATTCGCATGAACTCACGAGGCTGCCTATGAATCGCTTGATTCCGCTCTCCGTGGGATTGTATGTCTGCCCCACAATCCGCTTCCTTTCCTTTGCGACGTAAATATCGAGAGTGACATTCCTGACGTTGTTCACGAGCGTGATGTTGTTGTTCGAGAACCTGACCTGAGAGGCATTTGACTTTGACGCTAGAACGGAGACGTCCGAGCAACCCGCCCCAGTCGCCTCCTTCAGGGCGATGCCCGCAATCTCTTCAAGGTTCGTCGTGTAAGCAGCGACCGCCAATTTACCTTGCACTCACCCTCACGCCTCGGAGTCTGATGTGTGGCGAGCCGAAGAAGACCGGCGCGCCCTGCATTGGGTCCCCTTTTCCACAGGTACCGCAATAATACTCGAGGTCCCTTCCCCGCGCATCTATGCTGCCCCAATACTTTGGTGTGGTTATTTCGAAGATTGGCTCCTTGATGGGCTCGCCGAGCGCTCCGTTCTCGATGGAGTAAGCCTCCAATCCAGCGTACCTCTGGTTGAGCCTCTTATCGTCGATGTTCCACTCCATGAAACTCTTGATGTAGACTCCCCTCCTGATATCCTTAAGCATCTCCTCGAAGGTCCAGTCCCCCGGCTCGATGAACGTATTCCCCATCCTGATTATGGGCTCCCGATCAAACTGCACTGCCCTCGACGACCCATTGCTCTCAATCCCAAAGTAGGAAGCTGTCTCCCTATTCTGCAGGAACTCTGTGAACTTGCCAGCGGTGATCAAATTTCGCTTCCTCGCCTTCACTCCCTCGTCATCGTAGAGGTAAAAGCCCATGGAATGCGGGATAGTAGGATCATCGGACACGTATGCTTCCGAACTGCCGATTTCCATTCCAAGGGTGTTCGCCTTGAGGAAAGATTCGCCGGCCTGGGCACCCTCCCTGCCCAAAATCCTGTCAGCTTCTCCCGGATGCCCGCAGGACTCGTGGCTCGTCAATCCGGCGACGTTTGGTCCTAATATAACATCAAGTGTTTCTCCAACCGGCGGCTTGTTGCTAGCCTTGATCCCTATGACAGCCTGCCTTGCCCCGTCGGGTATCCTGCTCTGAAGATTTAGGGCCTCGATTATCTCCCAGCCGCCCGTGCCCCCGAGCCCGCAGTAGCCTGGAGGCACTGAAATTGAGGACGGCCTGCCCTGATACATCCCCACCATCATGCCAAGATAGAAGAATCTAGGTATCCGACTTTCTAGCCTCGATCCGTCAGAGTTCTCAAAGTACTTTTCCTCGACGCTCCTTCCAAGGATAAGGTTCCTGTTTGGAAACGAGACTTCGGAGATTGGATTCTTCAAAGTAGTATCAATCTCCTTCAGGAAGGAGATCATCGACTCGACGGAAACGTCGTCGGCTTTCTTCTTCTCCTCGGCTACCCACTTTGCAGTATTCGCCCTCTCTTTGGAAAGTCGTATTTTGCCTCCCTTCATTGTATTAGACGCCGCTCGAGCGTTCTTCACCAGTCGATCTGTCAGCTCGTCAAGGCTCCCTGCAGTCAAGAGATTTGTAGCGCCAAAAGCAAGCTCGCCGTCAAGTACGACGCGGATTCCAATTCCTTCGGCCGAGGCGATCTGCGTGGGCTCTGCTTCCCCATTCCTGATGTAGCAGACAAGATCGTCCGTTCGCTGCCATCGGGCTTCTGCGTATTCGCACCCTTTTTGCCCTGCCCGCTCAACGGCACGGTGCACCAGTTCTTCGCTCAACTCTTCAGATAATCAATTCTCCTCTGTTTCATTCACAAATTCTGCTGGATCGAGGCCCGGTCATACACGCATTTCAAAGCAAAGTCACGGGACCGCACAATCGTACGGAAATGAGACTCTTTCTCAGAATCATATATCAATTTCCGAAAAAAAGTTGTTCGCTTTGAGATTGACTGCAATTCATCGCGGAGTGCTTTATGAATCAGGTGAACTTGCGCTGTCTTTCATAGTCCAACCACGATGGGAGGGAGAATGTGAAAGATGCGGTGATTCAACCGCTATGAATCCTTACAGGAGATGGAAGTCTCTTTTTTACTCAGCCGCTTTTTGTCAGTAGCTCCAGCTTTGCGCCGACTGAGATTGCCCCGCTGTACTCTGCAATCCGGGTTCCATTGAGCAAGACCTTGACGGTCAGGTTGTTGGGAGAGGGGGCAACGTCCATTACGACGACTCCGTTCGATGAGGAAGAAGAGTTCACGCTCACGCTCGAATTGAACCCGTATAGGCCATTGACCTCGACCGTCATTCCGGGGGAGAGGCCGCCAACGAAGATCGAGGATGATGAGTAAGATGTAAAGTTGGTCCAGGTGGTCTTCATTGTCTCGTTATTGACCGAAGTGAACTGATAAAAGTTTAGGGCAATTCCCGTTCCGTTGAGACTTATGGGGAGAGAGGTGTTGCGGTAGATAAGGTAGTTATCAACATAGAGTTCCAGGTAGCTCTTCCTGTCAGTAGAAATCGTCAGAGTGTGGTGAGAGGTAAAGTTCTGCACCGATATTCCACCCAGAAACTTGCCGCCGACATACTTCCCATTCACGATGCTTGCTGTCCCGGCGCCGAAGGTCATCCCCTGCTTTCCCTCCGCGACGCTCACTGCAATCGAGTTGTCAAAGTTCTGGCCGAAGACGTTGAGCGCCCAGTTGGCGGAGATGACCGGTCCCTGGCCCTGATACGAGCATCCCGAGAACGCATGGTCGTAGGGGCAATTTGCAAAGATTGTGCTATAGTTCGGCAGGACTACATCTATGGAAAACGTAGTGGCGTTTAGCGGAATGCCGTAAAGTACTCCCGAGAGCTCGCTGACGTTCTCCTCGTGGTCTCCGTCCCACTCGTGGTGCGGCGCGTTCTGCGTCTCCTGCACAAGCGTCAGACCAGAGGAGTTCGCAAAAAAGTATGCGACGCTGGGTTCAAAGTCGCCGCTTATGACCCAGTTGAATCCGTTGTCCAAGTAGGGGGTGGTAGCATTGTCATTCCTCAGACTAGTACGCAGTACGGGAGTCTTCAGGGTAGAGTTGACGACCGGGGAAAGGCCGGAACTTGTAAGGTTCAACGAATAGGTCTTCTGTACAGTCGACGTGGTTGCGCTGTGCGAAGTCGTGGATGTCGTCGTAGTCTTGGATTGCGACGTAGTGACTGAGCTCGATGTTGTGGAAGAAGTGTTGCTAGCCCTGCTGACGGGCGTCGCGCTGGCACTCGTTGAGCTTGTGAGTACAGGCTCTGTTGTAGTAGAGCTTGGGCTTGTTGACGAGGTTGATTTTGTACCGGCCTGGTTTTGTGCAAAGTAGGTGTATCCAAGAGCTGCCCCTATCAGGATTATGATCAGAATTCCGACGATCGCAACTGCGGTTCCGGCGCGTGCCATAAGGGTACTCTACCCTTTCTCCCCTGTTCTCTTGACCTTCATTTCCTGTGTCGCCTGTGCTCGAAGAGCATCCGATTGCAGGCAGATTACCACAGCGGAATTGCCTCTGGGGATTTAATCTCGAAGCAAGATTTCTAACTACACGGTAGGCGTACTCTTTGAATAGAAAATTTAATCCGACTGCTTTTACCAAGGTGTGCAGAGGCTACTCACAGAACGATCTCGCTTTTCTCAACCGCAGGGCTCAATTGTTAGGCCAAAATCTTTTCAGTTTGTTGAGGGCGGATTCGGGATTTCGTAGCCCCCTCTCAGCCGCGCCACACATATATCCGAAACTCTTGGAGCTTACTGTACTGGAGAAAGCAGATTCATTCTGCTCGAAGCAACTTTCATTGTTGGGTGAGTTTTGTGCAGTTCCACAGAGTATGCAAAGCCTCTGAAATTTTGGATGAGGGCGCTCTGTATCGATTCGAGGTAGAAGGAAGGCCGATCGTAATCACGAGACTGGGAGAAAACTTGTACGCTGCCGATTCAACTTGTACCCACGAAGAGGCTGACCTTTCACTGGGAATGCTCACGGGGGGAGGTTCTCACCTGTCCACTGCATCAGGCTAAATTCAACATTGAAACGGGTCAGGTTCTTTCCGGACCAAATGGCGATGATCCTGAAACCATCCCTAATCTGCGAACCTATGTGGTAAAGGTGGAGGAGAGTGAGGCCTACGTTGGCATTTAGTGAGTGCCAACACACACTTCTCGAATGTATTGAGAAGTACGCGGCTAAAGGAACGTTTACGGAGATAGAACACAAGGATGGAAAGCGAACTCAAAGAGGAAAAAAGTAAGAGGGAGTCAAAAGGGGGCTATGTTGTAATTTGCTCGAGCAAAAGCAAGGGAAAGTAGAGGGCGGTATCAACAAGAGGAAGTCTGTGGGTGTGGATAATCTAAGCAATGATTCCGCTTCTACTAGTCCAGAATCTGATGTTGCGCCATTCGTTTCACTCGTTGATATCTTCTTTAAGGCAAAGGACCTCGAAAAAAAGGGGTATGACGTTATACACTTCGACGCCGGCGAGCCAGACTTTGAACCGCCACAGGAAGTAGTCGACGTAACGATTAGGGCGCTAAGGGCCGGCAGAGGAAGGTACACGGAGCCAGGTGGAATCCCAGAGGTGAGGAGGGCGATCGCCGACCACATCAATGAAAAGTACAGCTCGGGCTTTACCCCGAAGCAGACCCTGATGGCCGTGGGCGGGAGAATGGCCCTATACCTTGCTTACTGCACTCTCCCCGCAAACTCGAGGGTTGGAATAATATCGCCAGACTGGCCGGCTTACAGAGACCTCTCAAAGTACATGGGTTTCTCATCCGTGTTTTTCCCAACACACCTCGAAAATTCGTGGGAGCCAGACCTCGAAGCAATTGAGGATAGCGGGTGCAACGCGCTTGTATTGAATCTTCCAAACAATCCGACGGGGAAGATCTTCGACGGCAATACCATGGATCGTCTGATGAAGATCGCGGAGGATAAGCAAATGACTCTGATTGGCGATGAGGTGTACTCTGATTATATCCTGAATGAAGGCGCGAGCTTCAGGTCTCTCTTGCAGACGAACGGGCGGTGCAAGTACGTGTTTGCGACTTCCCTGTCTAAGAGCTACTCGATGACAGGATTCAGGGCTGGATATGTCGTCTCCGATGATGATACGATAAAGAAGCTTGAGAAAATTAACAGCCTCATAATGACTAGCCCTCCAGAGTTCATTCAACACGCTCTCATCGCCGCGCTCCAGTGCAAGGACTATGTGAGGGAAAAAGTTAGGCTGGTCAGGAAGAGGCGGGACGTTGCGGCCTCGGCTCTACGCAAGTACCTTGAGGCAGAGTTTTACCTGCCTGACGGGGCGCTTTACTTCTTCCCTCGGCTGAAGCCTAACAACGCAAAGCCAGGTGAGAAGAAGTTCAATAGCGAGAAATTTGCCCTGAAACTACTCGAAGATCAGCACGTCTCGGTGACGCCAGGTACGTCGTTCGGAAGATGGTACCTAGATTTCGTAAGAATCACATTACTCCAAAGCGAGGAAAGGATTGTTGAGGGGATTGAGCGGATGGGCAGGTTAATTAGTGACTACTCGGACACCTGACTCTCCACGGTCCTAGCCAATAGAAACTCCAGCTCGTCCAAAGCATTGTCCGCCTTGGTCTTCCTTTCCTGGGTCTTCCTTTTCCGACGTAGACTAGGAATCCGCGGTTCCCATTTATCGAGCCAATCACCCAGTGTCTCTGGGACTGGATCTCTTCGAATGACCTGCACTCTTCGAACCATCAAATACAAGCGAAACCCCAACGACTGAAATTATAAAGCATAAAGTATCAATTTTCTAATCTCAAAAGCGAAGGAATTTCAAGCTGCTTTTCAGTTGCCAAAATAAGAAAGAGTACGTCGCTCCACTTGATTTTGATTTCGCTAAAAAAGACTGTCTCGTGGGTCTGCTTTAGAAGAAAAGGTCGACGGAACGGCGAGAGATCCGGACAGAGAATGGGGGAGTAAATTGGGGTCTGTAGATGGGGAAAAAAGTGCTTGTCGCAAGACTTTGGTGATGAATTTTGACGGCCTCTGCGAGCCAAAGAACCCCGGCGGAGTGGCAACCTACGGAGTCACAATAAGAGGAATGGACGGAGAAAAAATCTTCGAGGAAGGGGGACTTGCTTTTGCAGAGCCGTTCAGCGACGAAGCATCGAACAATGTGGCCGAGTATTCCGCACTGATTCGCGGGTTAAAGTGGTTGCTCGACCATGGTTTGAACGAATCTCCATTGGTGATCAGGGGGGACTCGAAACTTGTTATCAACCAGCTCAACGGCACGTTCAAGGTCAAGGCGAAAAGACTCGTCGAGCTCTACAGAGAGGCGGCTGATCTGCTCTCGCGCTTCAAAAACATGCAGATTGAGTGGATCGAGAGATCCATGAATACCGACGCTGATCTGTTAAGCCGAATCGCCTACTCCAGATTCATCAAAAGTGCAAAGGCGTCCCGCACTGCAACGAAGAATTGACTAGGCTGTATCTCTTTCAGCGACTTTTCACTGTCACTCTTTCCCAGGCTCTCTTGCCTTCCTCGAAGAGCCTCTCTGCCTCCTCGTCCGTAACGGTCTTTATCACCGCTGGAATTTCGCGCCGGCCTGCTTTCGCGTAAGCTTGCAAGACGTGATACCCCTGTATTAGCTCGAATCTTCCATTCTCTTTCAACCGGATCGAGACAGGCGGCAGGGAATCAAGGTTTTGAGCGAGCTTCGATATATCACCTGCCTCGTACTTGCGGCTTTCGGGAACAGACAAGCTGTCGATCGGAATGTCGGCGGCAAAGTATGCATTTCTGCTGTCGATTGTAAGCGCGTGCTCGATTTTCCACTTGTCGACATTAAGAGTGTCCCTCGAGCCGGAATACCTTGCCCACCAGCTCAGGCTCTGGCTCATGAGATATTCAAAATTCGTGGAAATGCTGTTGTTGTCTGCTGCTTGCGTTGAATCACTTGATAATATAATGCAGGTGAACTTCTTAAGATCTCCTGCCCTTATTTGTTCAGTTCGCACAGACCTCTTGAGCTCCTCGACTTCCGGCCTTATCCGGTTGACGAGTATGTCGAGAAAGACTTCCTCTCCAGTTGAGTCCTTGCCGAGGCTCATCCTCAGCGCGAGGCTGTTCCTGTGCGCGACTCGCTGAAGTACCTCCTCCTTGAGCCTGTCCGTAATGTAGTTGTTATACAGAATCTGCCCTATCTTGGCCTTTAACTGGTCATCATCGACGCTCAATTTGTCCTAACCCCCTGTTCTGGTCCACAAGCAATCATCTTTGGAAATTCGAAAGGAACTTGGAGCAATGTGAATGTCCGTCATTGTCATCTTTTGATTTAACGCTAGTGAAGAAAAAGTTCTGTGGATGGGTAGAAGACCCTTGAAAATAGTAAAGGGAGGAACCGAGCGCCGGGAAGATAGCCTCGGTTTTTCCTTCTGGCGCAGTCAAGCCTAGCTTTGGTCCAACAATTGCGGCCCCGTATTGATGCCTCGGGAGAAGCTCGCCGACGTTTTGTTATCTTCAGCGGCGCTTCCCTTATGGAGCATTCTCGATGTATACGGTGTCTCCAACAGGCATGCGTGGATGGAGTATGTAGAGCAACTCATTGTGGACGAAGTTCAGGTTCGCTTCGCAGAATGGAACTAGCATCTGCGTTCCACTATCTTCCTGTATTGTCTCTTCTTGCTGCTTCTCATTCTGAACGGCTACTACTTGTTTCGTGTCGTTCGCACCTATCTTTCCAACAATGGTATTCCGGCTTATTTATCCGAGTTGACAGAACTTTAGTAATTAGTCTTCTATAGCGGCAGGAAAAAGTTTGTCAACGTACAATCTTTCTTTTCCCACGGCGTTCTTCCAGTTGTCTGCTTCGCAACAGAGAATGCTACACCTGTCTGGATTCCTCGTAACCCTGAGAATTTCTTCCGATTCCGTCGTATCTTTTTTCACTTGTCTAGGCATCTGGGTGCCTTTGCTTCCAAGTGCAACTTCATTTGCGGATGGAATTGTACAAACTGATCTGAGCCGAAGGAAAGCTCTTTTAGACTCTCAACTGAAAAGTAAATCTCGATTCATTGCTAATAGAAATACTGGCATAGTATCATACGGTGAGCGTGAACCGACCTCAACTTGTCACTAGAAGAAACCCAGCTCCTAATCAGGAGAATTAAGGAAGGAACGGTGATAGATCATATCCGTGCGGGCGAAGCTCTCAGGGTGCTCCAAATACTAGGGATCACAGGAAAGGAAGGAGAGATAGTCAGTGTTGCGATGAACGTTCCGAGTTCAAAAATAGGAAAGAAAGATGTCCTCAAAGTAGCAAACAGGTTCCTCAAGATCGAAGAAACTGACAAGCTCGCTCTTATAGCCCCACAGGCCACTGTCAACATCATCAAGAACTACAAGGTCGCAGAGAAACGAAAAGTCGAACTCCCTAGTGTTTTCAAGGGCTTGTTGAAATGCCCAAACCCCACTTGTGTTTCGAACTTGTCGCACGAGCCGATAACGCCAACTATTGACGTCGTGGATAGAGAAACACCATTATTGAAATGCAGGTTCTGCCAGAGGCTTATTACGCCGAACGAGACAGTCCTCATTTAGACGAGGCATAATCTAAGGTTATTGCTCTCAAAAGAGATTCTATTGCGTAGTTTTGGAATCAAGAGAAATGAAGAAAGATAGAATAGGTACAATTCAAAGGAGAAGCGATGTAAGTAAGACAAATGCCGTGGTCTCCTAAGGCAATTAGAGATGCAATGTTGCTTTTAGCCGTCATCGTGCCAGGCCTGATGTTCGGTTTAGGCATAGGAGGTTTCCTCCTTGCCAGAATGGTGGGCCTGGGAGATATTGCAATGTGGATTGCGCTTGCGCTATCCACTGTGGGTTTGATAATATCCGTGATATTGACCTTCAAGATGGGGAGGACTCACCAGCGTCCTAAAGAAAGCATTCCTGCATGATTGGGGCCCCGCCAGTGCCATTCTCTGTCTCATTCGTCGTCAAGTTTTCTCATTCTACTTTCCGCTCGATAAAGTGAAGCTATTCGAGAAATAGCCTAGAGAAAGTCTGAAAGGAAAAAGGAAGAAAAATTCGACCTCGCAAATTGTGCGAGGTCGCGTTCACAAGATCGTGTTCTAGCGTGTATTTTGCCTTGGCTCACAGCGACGTGAGTATAAAGACAATGACAAAGCCATAGATTGCAATTCCTTCACCAAGAACCACAATGACAAGTGCTCTGCCAAAGAGGTTCGGTTTCTCAGCAATCGCAGCAATGGCCGCAGAACCAGCGTACCCTACGGCAACACCTGCGCCCAACGCTGCCAATCCGAAAGCAATTCCTGCGCCCAAGACCTTTTCGGGATCGGCGGCAAGAGCAGTTGATTGGAGCAGGCTCGACGCGCTATCGACCGCAGAATAAGCATTCACGTGAAGTGTCAAAGCTAGAAGCGCTAGGTAGGCAGCGCCCACAGTTGAAGTTAGGACAAAAGCAGCTGTCCTCAAAATCTATCGTAAAACACTCGCTCAAATTGCATTATAAAAGTATTGGGAGAGTGCGAAGATTTTCCATTCTCATTTTTCCTAGTCAAACAAGTCTTCATGTGTGCTGCCCTCTACGTCAAAAGAAGAAAGCAAATCAAGTGTGGTCTCAACTTCGAAGACTCAGGTTCAAAGACATCGAATCTGGGAAATTGACTCGGGAACTAAAGGGATCGCGATCTAAAGTTGGTTACCGAAACCGTTAATAGCTATCTGAAGGATTTTTTTTATTCTCACTCGATTCTCCACCTCTGGATGAGACGGTAGAGTTCTATCTCTTTGGGCGTTTCCAGATTATCTAAGATCACCCTATTCGTTCCTAGGAGCGACATGCCCGAGGCTTCTGGATACATTGCAGAAATCGGTCAATTTCACCCAATCTCCACCGAATCAGAAGTCTATGACAAGAGACTCTCCCAACTTGCTTCAAATGCTTACAGGATTTCCTCCGAACTCACCTTCATCGTCGACAACATGGGGCTAAATCTAGATCCTCCTGCGATGCGGAAAGCCTTTGCTGGTATAAAGTACGACTCCACTGAGATAGAAGCTTCGAACTGGGATGATTATGTGACAAATCTCGAGTCGCGAGCTACACCGATCATCCAATCACTTGGCGAGCTAATCAGACAGCGAAGGTCTCTAGAAAAGAAGCGAGATGATCTCGCGGCCATGCAGAGGGGAATCCAAGCATTGTCTACCTACAGCGTGGACTTGGGCGCCCTATCTGCCTTGAAGAGATTTCACGCTGAATTTGTGATTTTGAACTCCAAAGACGTCGAAGAGTTGAGAAAGAGCCTTCCAGAGTCGACGATAATAACGACGCCTCTCTCCCAAACCGAGGTGGCGTTGCTGGTTGTCGGGACGCGCGAGCAATCTGATAGGATCTCAAAGACTCTCCGAAGCTTTGATGCAAGGACACTAGCGATTCCAAAGGATCTTCCCCAGAGTCCTGAGGCAGCCTACCGAGAAATGGGCCACCGTCTAATGGAGGCAGGCAAGCAAATCCAGGAAAACATAGGGCAGACTTCCGCCACAGTGAAATCAATCAATGATAGTATTCTCGGCCTCCGAGAAGCAGCCGACCTTGCCTACAGAGTCTTAGATGAACTGAAGAAATCCGGGAAGTTGAAACGCGTCTCGATGGTACAGGGCTACGTGCCAACTTCACTCGTACCTAAACTGGAATCTAGGATCGGCGGCAGGTGGCCCCTGCTCAAGAAAGAGGTCGACCCTCACGAATCCTATGCCGAGGGATTGCACGAAGCCGAGACGGGTGCTACCGAAGTGGATCAGCCGCCGACACTTTTCAAGAACAAGAACAAGGCGGTCAAGGCCCACGAAGCCGTCACAGTGACTAGCGGCCCACCGGTATATGGCGAGTTCGATCCAACGCCAATCGTTGCAATAACGTTTCCCATATTCTACGGCCTGATGTTCGGTGACGTAGGTCACGGCATCCTGCTGATGATAGTGGGCGGCGTGATATTCTGGAGGGGGACGGTTGACCTGAAGAACTGGGGAATTCTGCTGCTGCTTGCCGGAATATGTGCTACAATCGTCGGCTTCATTGTGGGAGAAGCCTTCGGGTTTGACTTTGCTGGTTTGTTTAATTTTCCAAAGACAATCGGGCTAGGCTGGCTTGAACCTCTAAAGCAGGAAATTTCTGCGGCAAACCCGAATGGACTTGCGTTCAATACCCCGACCGTACTTTTCTTCATAAAGACCACGATTTACATTGGAATAATCGACATTTACCTGGGGATGGGTATTGCAATATACAACAAGGTAAAATCCGCGGACTACTGGCACATGCTCGCGAGCCTCCTCCCGACAATTTCTGGCTATTCATTCTTCCTTATTTTCGCCTTTGCATTCAAGGCTGAACACTACAGTCTGGGCGCATCACTCAACGGGAGCAATCTGCAGGCAACCGTAGGACTGTATGGACTCATCGCTTCGATCATTTGGTTATTCGTCTCGGGTCCACTGTTGGCAAGAGCAGGCAAGATTCACGGTTCAGTTCTTTCTGAACTTGGGCTCGCGACTATGGAGTTCTTAGAGTGGGTAGTTTCCAAGTTCGTCGGGAATACTGTGAGCTATGTAAGGCTCGCCATTCTTCTCATTGTGCATGCTGCACTACTTTCTGCCATAAATCTCCTCTACTTTGGCTTCGGGCTAGTGTCGTTGCCCTTTGTTATTGTACTCAATCTGTTGGTATTTGCGTTCGAGGGGTTGATTGTTTACGTTCAGAGCCTCAGGCTCCACCTGTACGAATTCTTCTCAAAGTTCTACGTAGGGACTGGAACCGAGTTCAACAGCATAACACCTCCACTTAGGCATGTGAAAGTAAAGTGGGGCAAACCTGCGGTTGCCGCAGTTCAGCAGAAAGCCGAGTAAGCCGCAAGAAATGCTCCGAAGGGAAGTATGATCTTTCCGAGTTGATGTCGATTATACTCATTCGCAAGAGAATACTAAAGCAGAGTAAAGAAGAGTAGAGAAAAGAGTAGAACCGCGCGCTCTCTAACCTTTTACAACCGCCATTGGGGTGAGCCTGATCACCTTGGTTGCAATCCCAACCTTGTCTGAGACATCCGCTACAGAATCTACGTCTTTGTAGGCTCCCGGTGCCTCCTCTACGACCCCCTTCTTGCTCGCAGATTCGAGCATGATTCCCTTCGATTCAAGATCCTGCTTGACTTTTTCAAAGGGATAGGTCCTGATTGCTGCACCCCGAGACATCATCCTGCCAGCGCCATGAGCTGTTGAACCAAAGCTCGCTTCCATTGATTTCTCCCTTCCTAGAAGCACCCACGACGCTGTCCCCATCGAACCTGGAATCAGGACTGGTTGACCAACCGCCCTATAAGTCCGAGGTATCTCCTCTCTCCCTTTTGGAAATGCTCTAGTCGCCCCCTTTCTGTGAACGAAGACCTTCTCCTTCTTCTTTGGATTGCCAGGATCGGTCGAGTGCTCCTCGACCTTGCAGATATTGTGGGCGACGTCGTAGACGAGCTTCATATCAAGATCTGACTCGCTCATGGCAAATACTTTCTCAAATGCACGCCTGATGCGATATGTTATGATCTGCCTGTTTGTCCAAGCATAATTTAGAGCAGAGCCCATCGCGAGTCTGTAATTTTCAGCCTCTCTCGATCCGGCGGGCGCGCAAGCGAGCTCCCTGTCTGGCAGTTTGATGTTGAACGCGGAAGCACCTGCCTCAACTATTCTGAGATAGTCGCTGCATACTTGATGCCCAAGCCCCCTGCTCCCAGTATGCATGAGTACACAGACCTGCCCTTTCCCAGTTATGCCGAAAGTTCTTGCTGCCTCGGGATCGTGAATCTCGTTCACGGTCTCCACCTCCAGAAAGTGATTGCCTGATCCCAGAGTCCCGAGGGACTTTGACCCTCTTTTCTTTGCTTCTCCGGACACTTTGGAGGGGTCGGAGTGCTTCATTGTTCCATTCTCTTCGCAAAACTCAAGATCAGAAGAAATGCCATATCCATTCGAGACAGCCCACTTTGAGCCCTCGGAGAGAACGTTGTCCAGCTGCTGGCCTGAGACATTCAAAGCCCCAACATTGCCAAGTCCGGATGGGACGGCGTTGTACAGCTCTCGAACGAGCTGTCTAAGTTTCGGTCTGACGTCCAGCTCGGTCAAATTCGTTCTGATTAACCTGACTCCGCAGTTAATGTCGTAGCCCACTCCGCCTGGAGAAATCACTCCAGCCTGAAAGTCGGTAGCAGCTACGCCGCCTATTGGAAAACCATAGCCTTCGTGACCATCCGGAAGGACGATGACGTGCTTCTTCACTCCTGGGAGATGTGCCACATTAACCGCCTGATCTATTGTTCGGTCGGTTTCCATCTTTGCAATTAGAGCTTCGTTTGCATAAATTGTGACAGGGACGCGCATACCCTCTCGGGCGGAGGCATCTATTCTGTACTCGACGTCGCCTGTTTTGACCATTCCCAATTTCATTGTGGATGCAGCCATATCTCTTTCCACTTTCCAATTTTAGCAGAGGGCTTTTCGTTTCCTGTTTGAAGATGCAAACCGAGAATTTGTTTCTCTCATTAAGAAGAATCCGCAGGTGCTCTGAATTTCTTGCTTATCAAAGGCGGAGAGGGGAAATTTGAAGGAAATTATGAGAGTTGCCTCAAAAGGCTTTCCTTATTTCGTTGGGTCAAGATAAGTGATTGGAGGGCCAGAAGGACTGAAAACCATCTATGCTCTTTGGGTGTGCGATCTGCATATCTCTCCCGCGATGAGCATGTAGGAAGATGACTGATCCTCCTCTTACAGGCCACCACGGTTAGTATGAGGAGCTATCCCTTCGATTGCTTACCGGTGCAACCACACCTCAAGTTAAAGGAGGGGCGCGTGTACCATTTGAGAGCAGTATGATCTCGGACGATATATCACTGAGTATCAAGAATGACGACGAATCAATCAATGTGAATTTGTTGTTTTCTTCGGTGAAAGGTACAAGAATTGTGCATCTTCAACGTAGTTGAAGAACAGATGAAAAAAGAGCGCCTGTGTGAAAAGTATACTCGGATTTTACTATATGAACTCATTACTTATGTCTTGGTTACTTTAAGTGGCAAAGTACTACACGGACACCAAAGACAACGAGTGATTGGTAATTGTTTGCGACGTTGCTCTTGATATCAGCCAATTGTTGATTCGGTCACAAAGATAATCAAAGTGGGCGACGGGCTTGGGAGCTTCTTATCCTGACGGTGGCTTTACTAAGTACCGAATTCGCGTTCTTTTTTCTTGCTCCACTTGAATGATCAGCGACCCTCGGTTTACTCTATGACAGAGGGCGTTACGTTCTTGCCAATCTAAGGCAACTGACGTTTGATTTGATTTGCTACCGAAGCGCCTATCTTTGGAACTTTGGCAAGCTGTTCGATCGAACTCTCGGAAAGCTTCTCCATGCTCGTATACCCCGCTCCGTAGAGTGCCCTGGCCCTGACCCTCCCGATTCCCTCCAATTTCGTCAATTGGATTAGTTCGGGCCGTATACCGTACCTGACCCGCTGTCTCAATTCCTCTGATTCCAGCGCAAGGTCCGTCCTGAGAAAAAGTCGTGCAAGTTCACCGAAAGAGTATAACAACCAGTCAGCATTGTCGACCATCCTGTGCAGGTCTCCAGGCTCGATCGAGTACTTTTCCAGTATGAACTGCTCAGGACTTTCATTGATCCAAGAATTCAGTGCTAGCACAGTCCTGAAATCGCCGAGAACCTCATCGAATTCTTGATAGAGTTCATAGTCCGAGACTGAACCGCTAGAGAGAGGTATCAGAAACTCTCCTTCACTGCTCTGAACAATCTCTTCGACCTCAGGGTAGTCCTTCTGTCTTGTGTTGAATTTCGGCGTCATGTCCGGTGTCTTTACTATAAGGTGGAGCAAGCCCAGTGTGTGTCTCACTTTTGCATGCGTCTCCACTCCGCGTTTGGTCGATCTCGAAGATGCGAGTTTTATCCCTCGCCGCATGATTATGGCAGACTCGGGATCAATGTAGAGCATCGCCACCCTCTTCCCAAAGTCCGTGGCGTGGAACTTTCTCGTTCTGCGGGTTACAAGCTCCTCTTCCTCGAGGAAGAGCAGTGATCTTTTCACTCGTGACTTGACGGTCAATCGCCTGTATTGCGCCCCAAATAGCGTGCTTTCAAAGAATTCGAACAGGTCCTCCTCAGAAAGGCCGAATCTACTGGCAATGAGCCCGAGGATGTGAGACCTGAGGGGCCCCTCCGCTGAAAGCTGGGACCTAATAGGCTCCGTGGGAGAGTTGATGTAATGTTCAAGAATCTCTTCCGCGTTCATCTGGTTTCCTGCAAGAAGCACAATCTCGCCAGTGGTATCATATCTCGGCCTACCGGCTCTGCCCGCCATCTGCCTGAATTCAAGGACGCTTATCGGAGCCTGCCCCCCTTCATCCGCGTTATACCTCATTAGTGAGCTCAGGACAACTCGCCGGGCTGGGAGATTTACTCCTGCCGCGAGAGTAGGAGTGGATGTGAGGATTTTGATCAGCCGCTCCTTGTATGCGTCCTCTACTATCTTCCTGTGCCTGCTATCGAGGCCCGCGTGGTGAAAGGCGGCCCCTTTCTCCACCATTTCGGCAAGTTTTCTAGAAATCTCAGTCTCCTCCCCAGCACTTGAAATTTTGTGCGCGACCTCTCTTAGATTCGCGCTTTCTTCGAACGAAAGGTATGAGGGAACGACCTGGGCCGCCTTTTCGGCCATGGAGACAGCTCTCTTTCTCGTTTCGCAGAAAATCAGGGCCTGACCGGAGTCCTTCACAGAATCTGCAGCCACGTCGATGGGAGCCCCTCTATTCGAAGATGGGATCGCTTTCACCTCTCCGTCGACAAAGCCAAGTTTGCCGTAATCATAGATTCCCTCACGAAGCTTGACTGGCCTCCAAGACGTGTTCACTAGTTTCGCGTTGAGCCAGCTCGCAAGGTCGTCAGTGTTGCTCAATGTTGCGCTTAGGGCAAGTATTTGAGAAGCAGGAAAGTACCTTAAAATCTTGGCAAGTATCATTTCAAGAGTCGGGCCGCGGTGCGAATCTCCGACGAGATGGACTTCGTCTGCAACGAATAGAGAGACAGAGTCGGTCCACGAAACTCCGTGGCGAATAACTGAATCAAACCTCTCGTTGGTGAGGACTATAATATCGCCGCCGCCGAGAGTCTCACCGGACGTATCGTAGTCGCCTGTCGAGATGAAGACACGCAGTTTTGTTTTTTCAGATCCTGGCCTTTTCAGAGTCTCAAATATCATCTTAAATTCCTCGTACTTTTCGGATGCAAGTGCCCTCAAAGGGGCGAGGTACACGACCTTGCCGCCCCTCTCGATTGCCTTCATTGCCGCGACAATTGCGACAAGAGTCTTTCCGCTCGCAGTCGGAGTCGCAAGGACAAGGTTCTCCCCCTCAAGAACACCGCTAAGCAGCGCTTCTTCCTGCGGAGGGTAGAGTGACTCATAGCCCTGAGCGTTGAGCGCGCCGATGAAATCCTCCGGTAGTCCGGGTATCTCCTTGATCAGCATGAGAGAAAAGCAGCAGAGGGGCTAAAGTTAGCTGAATCGTTTGCTATTATGATATAAAAGTTGAGATGGAGCAACAGACCTGCTTATGCTTTCTTGAAGAAGTGCGGTTTTGACTCGTAGATCACCCCGGACTTCCACATGTCCTGGAAGACCTTTTCGATCTGTTCCCTGCCAAACTTGCCCGCCTTTTCCATCTCTTCATAGAAGACCTTGTCCTCGACGGGCTGCTTTGACTCTCCTGAAAGTTTCTTGAATACCTCAAGGGCCGACTCGCGAAGTCCCTTCTCGCTGAGCGGCTTGTTGTAAAGTACTCCGATGTCGACCTTCTTTGTCGTCTGATCCACAGCGACCGTCTGCAGCATTCGCTCCACCAGGTTTATCGCATGGAGCGCGTCGTCTTCGGTCACCCTGGGATGAAGCAGTACCCTCGCTCTTGCAATAGAGAGCCTGACGAGACCTTCGAGCCACCTGGGAGTCACAGACAACTGCTCGGGGGAGGCTTCTCTGCGCATCTTGATGTAAAAGTTTGACAGCCTGTTTCTTGCTTCTTCGGTCAGCTCGGGATCGAGTTTCTTTGCGTAAATGACGTACTTCTTCAGAAGGTCAAAGTCGATTGATGGGGCGACCGGATATGTTGCTTTCGCTCGCAAGTCGAGTATGTGCTTTGCGACGGTCTCGTCCTTTGCTTGATCGGGCTCGTCCCTGATGATGAACACGAGGTCGAACCTGGTGAGCAAAGGAACGGGCAGTGCAACGTTGTCGAGAATGTTCTTGTACGGGTCATACTTGCCGTCCACGGGGTTTGCGGCCGCGAGAATGCTCGTTCGCGCGTTAAGCGTCGCGATAATTCCTCCCTTTGCCACGCTTGCAGTATTGTGAAGTATCACACCCTTTGATACAAAGTTGTTCGATGGTTCGACGGTCACATCGTAGACCCATTCTGTCTTCAACGGCCCGTCATTTGGAACTACCTCGACATCTGTAATTCGCAGAAACCGGAACCCACAGAGCTTCCTGATCCTCTCTGACTTCAGTCGCAGTGTCTCCGCACATTCGCCGACGCCTTGCCTTAATCGTTGAATCATTTCTACCGACGCCTTCCCATATCCTCCATTTTCGAGGTATGCGATTGCGCTTCTCTTCATTCCAGACAGGTTGGCAAGTCTTTGTTGAGAAAAGCCAAGCGCTAACCTCGCCGACTTTAGAGAAGTCCAAGGGCCGCGCGAGAATTCGTCAAGTCTAAAGATTGTGGCGTCAATCGCATGAAGATATTTTTCCGCGACTGAGAGGTTGACTCCAAAGTGATGCTTGGTATGTTCGTAGAAGTAATTGGCGTGACTGATGCCGAGTGATTCCATAATCTGCTTTATCTCGACCGCGACCTGAGGCGGAAGTGTATCATGAGACCGGAGCGTGCGCGCGCTCTTCCTCTGGAACTCTTTCAGCCTTTCGAACCTTTTGTCAAATTTTTCGACGACTTTGTCGAAGAAGATGGAAAAAGAATCTCCCATGATGCAAACCTTGAAAGAGTCATTGGATCTATCGTAGACGATTCTTGACAAGATTCCGAGCTTGTGCAATAGGTCCTGATAATCTTCAGCCAGACCGGGTGAAGCAGTTCTGTAGCAAAACGAAGTGCTTTCGACCGAACCATCGCCCAGAAACGCAGCGGAGAGAAACTCACGAATTACATTTACCGACGAGCCGTGGATCTTTGTAGGTACTCTCTTTTCCCTCGCTAGGTGCATAATCTCCTGAAAGTTACGTGTGAACCATTCGTAGAGGGTCTTTGAAATATATCGCTGGGTGGTTACTCCCTCCTTTAGTCTTATTGAGGGCCTGATTCCAAAGACCGTATCGAAGAGCCTTTGAACATCATCGAGTATTGTCTCGTCGGAATTGGAGAAGCCAATCTCGAATGAACTCCCTGCATACGAATGCCCTTCGGAGATCAAGTATCCGAGTAATCTTCCTAGTTCTGGGGTAAGAACTGATGGAATTCTCACCGTCTTACTCCTGTGCACTGGCTCACAAGCGACCGTGAGTGCGACGGGCACAGAGGAATTTGGAACGAACCTCGGTGTGGGGACGTAATCCCGAATTGTTACTTCAGCTGCAGGCACTGTCGTGATTGATTTTCCCCTATACACGAAGACTGGATGATCAGGCGTAACCGTGATCTTCCTTCCGTTGGAATATTTGATGGTCACGAAATTGCCAGGAGATTTATGCCTGCTCACCCTGTCGACGCGAATCCTAGAAACTGTACCGGTCGAAATATCGCACGAGTAGATTTCGGGGCCCTCTCCTGCGAGCGGCAGGACCTCGCAGTCTTTTCCTGCGGCAATCACCCGATCCTTGTAATGATGAAGCAAGCTCTCCACATAGTCGCCAATGTGGACTCTTCTGCCGTCAGCTAGGGCAATCTCGACAAACGGGTGATATGATTGTTGCTCCATCACCTCATGCAGTGCGGAGCGATCTTCATCTCTCATTTTGTCGAATTCGTCTATACAAGCAATCCCGAGGTCGGCCAAAACTGTCGCTCCCGCTTCGAGCATCATCATTCCGTTTTTCTCCTTTACAACAGCTGCGGTCAAGCCCGCAGCAGTCGAACCCCTGCCGCTAGTGTAAAGACCTCTTGGGGCGATCCTCGCTACATACTTCAAGAGTTCTGACTTTGCGGTGTTGTGCGATATCACCCCGTTAGCGATGAACCTATGCCCTTCAGGGACTTCGATGTCGAATACATCCTGCGGCGGATGCTCTACTATCTTCACCACACGCTCCAATCTTTGGCCATGCACCTGCCTTTTTCCTATACTTAGGGCAAGGAGCCTCCGCAGGTTCACTTTCTTCCTTGACGACGCAAATCCCACGCTCTTTGCGAACTTTTTAACGTCTCCACCTCTGCGGATTACAAGGGCATTTCCAATGATTCTCGAGTGAATCCCAAACCTTAGGAGCAAAAGCTGGACATCCCGCAGCAGCTCAATCTCCACGGACTTCAGGCCTACGCAGCCCACGCCACGGCCGGTCTTCGACGCAGAGACTGTTCCATCAGCCTCGTACAGCCACCTCAGGAAGGCTGCTACGACCTTGTTTCCCGAGGAAAGAATTAGGTCGGGAACTCTCTTTGTCTGCAGAAACCTCAGGTTTGCCGCAACGTCTTTGCTGTGAATTGTGGCATAATGGAGGAGCACTGTCCGCCCGGGAGCCTTCTTTGAATGAACGTGAACCTTGAGGCCGAACAGCGACTCTGCGAGGCTGCATAGGCGGGGCAGGATGTCCTTGTCAGTGTCGGCGACGACGAAGCCAGTTTGTTCTCCGGTCGTCCTGACCCATCCATCACCAAGCATGTAGCCGCAGAAGGAGGCGAGATCTTCGTCCATGAATTGGGGCAGTCTTCCCTTGAAAGCCGGACCGTAGTTGCTCCTCCTTTCGACAGGTTTGAACTTCGTTTGAATGTTCCACGTTACATAGCATGGATAGCCCGACGAAACGACCACTCGATCTCCTACCTGAAACTGATCTAGCTTCCTCCACTCATTTTCCCTGCTCCCTGGCTTTCGCGTCCTTGCCAACAGGGGGTGGTTGTGCGTCCCCTTGACGCTCTTCCCGGACTCCGTGATAATCTCCATCACTGGCTGGTTCCTGTAGATATGAAACCTGGTCGCGAGTGCCCTCTTTCCTCCGCCCTCGCCGGTTAAGACCTTGGTGGAGATGCTCTGCAGGTGATGATTGCCCATCTGTCCGATCTTGGAAATCGTTCCGTCGCCCAGGACTATTCTCTCGTCGAACACGAGGCAGCCAGGGTCCCCAACAAGTAGTACGTTAAGATCTCCCCTGAGTGTCGATCCATCTGGGAGCACCTTCTGCGGTGAGCCGATCATAAGAAGCAGCGCAGCCTCTTTGTGCAGCTCGTGCCCGAATATTGCGGGTGCTACGGAGCTTACCAATCGGTCGTATGCACCAGGCATCTGAGCGAATGCCCTAATTCGTTCCTCCTCTTCGCGGGTGATCTCTAGGTCCTCAGGTCGTTTTCCCAGTTGCTCCACAAAGTTTGCCTCTATTCTGTTGTTGAACAGCCTGAGCCGCGTGGCTGCCCCCGCGTAATCCGACTCTGCCTTCACGATGCCTGTAAGAACTATTCGATCTCCGGGTCTGGCCGAGTTTACGACGTCTCCCATCAAATGCACATCAAACGACTGGGGGAGCTGACCCGGCGGAAGCTCCTCTGGCATCTCCTGTATTCTTATCACCTGAAAATCTATGAAATCGGTCTTCATGTCGTCGAGCTCGAAACTCTTGGTCTCGCCGCACCCTTCGGTTTCGCACTTGACGGGTTTCTTCAGTATTGTTCCGGACTGTTCGACATAGGTTATGTGTTGGTTTGTGCAGCGAAAAGCAGCGGTCATGGCAAGAGGTCGCAGTTCCGAAGTTCGAGTGACCATCCCCGCAACCTGGATGAGCATGTTCAGCTCATCTTTCGTGACGCCGCGCAGAGAGACTCGGTCCGTGAGCTCCCTTACCCTGACGTGGAGTTCCTTCCTTATCTTATCGGCGTAGACTGGGTTCTCTATGCCGAGAGTTTCATGCGCTGCCTCGTCGAAAGACTTCAGGTAGAGTTCGGGCTCACGCACCAGATTTGTCGCGATGTCGTTATTGTAGGCGAGCAGGTCTGGGTAGTCGACCACTACCGACTTGCCGCCCCTCGGCGGGAGCTGCGAGATTTGCGTCCTGTACTTTAGCTCATTTCTCGAGTCCTTGAATGATTTGAGGAACTCTACGAAGATGTCCTTTATCTTTGCGTCTGTGTATTCCAAGAAGCTGCCCGCCCCACGATGCTCCAGAACTCTGCTCTTGTTTTTGGACTGGCGTTAGCCTGTGTTTTAACTTCCTTCCAGCGCAATTGATCTCCAAGACTGGAGAAGGTTGTAAACTGTATCAAAGATCTGATACTCTTCTGGTGTGAGCTTTTCCTTGATGTCCGGAGGAGGGGAAAGCGAAGCAGCGATGATCAGTATCTTCCTTAATCTCAACGCTATCAAATCGTAAATCAGTGTCTTTGTTTTGTCAAATTCTGGCACTAAGAATGGTTTCTTCGCAACAGCATCCCTTGCAAACGCGAGGTGTCGTCTGATCCGGAGGTAGAAATCGGGTTTGAGGGAAGAAATTTGATCCTGCCCTGCGATCTTTTCCCTGTTTACCGCCTTGAACACTTCAGAAGAGAAACTCTCTTCCTGGCTCTCGCACAGTTCAAGGCTGACCAGAACCTCCGCAATCCATCTCGGCAGTTCGACAACGTCTCCTTGGCTCAACGCGTCGATGTTGACGCTTCCGATCTCAAGCTTAGGTATATTCTGTCTGACTTTCAGCCTTGTTGCAGAGAGTAGGTAGGCAAACTCCCTATCTCTTATCAAATCGAGGACAGAATTGCTGGACATTGGCTTGCTCTTTCTTTTTCGAGGGCGTGTATCTGAGTAAAAAGCCATTGATATAACTTTGCCAGAGCGGAATCTCAAACTGCAACAAGACAATCTCTCTCACATGCATTGAAGGGACACACGCTTTGTCATAAGAAGAGCTGGAGGTTGCTTGAGCAATTCTGAGAGAACTACTTACTCTCGGTCACAACCGCCTGAGTCCATACCTTTGTCGGATGCTTACCCGTTCATTATACCTGCACCCTCGGCGACATTTCCGGTTAAGGTATGGAAAGGCGACAACCTCACGCTACCCGCAGACCTAAAGTCTATTCAGTTCTCCGCGTTGAGATTGAAACAGAGTCAAAAACAGAGATCGCACTTGGGAAAAGTCGCGCATTTCACCTCAGGCTTGGAGGCGCACGAGTTCTTCATAGCCATTCCATCGCCGGCAAAGCAATGATTTATTTCTGATGGGCGACGGGCTATTTCCCAATCTTGAGCAGACTAAGTAAGGCAACAGAAGCAGCTGAAGAACGGCCGAAGAGTGGCGACGCCGGCATGGCACCGAACCCAGAGGAGCAGCTCATGTGGGTCGAAAAGTACCGCCCATTCAAACTCGAGGACATTATCAACCAGAAGGAGATTGTTGAAAGGCTGGAGGCAATCGTGAGGCGACCAAGCGAGATGCCACACATGCTTTTTGCTGGTCCACCGGGCACCGGCAAAACGACGGCGGCACTCTGCGTTGCCAGGGAGATAATGAAGGAATACTGGCGAGATTACACTCTTGAGCTGAACGCATCCAACGAGCGCGGAATCGACACCGTGCGAACCCGCATTAAGAATTTTGCAAGCTACGCCGACAGACGGGCCGACATTCCTTTCAGGTTGGTAATACTTGACGAGTCGGACGCGATGTGCCTTGATCCATCTACCAAGGTGATCGTCGGAAAGCTCGAAAAGGACGGATTGGAGGAGAAGACGCTCGAACAACTTTATGAAGCACACGGAGAGGGATTTTTCGCTCTTCCAACTTACAATTCTAACACGAGATTCCCAGAAGACGATGTTGGTAGAATCGTTCCATCTGGAAGTACAGAACTTTTCTGTATAGAGTTCGAGGACGGTAGGCAGATCTTTGCCTCTTCCGAACATCCTTTCTTCCACATCGAGGGAAATCGGGTATCGGTCATAAGAACGCGGGATATAATTCCCGGCGAGACAGAACTCGCAGATTTCTCAGGCCGCTTTCTACACTGCCATAATTGTCGGAAGGTCTTCTACCGAGCTAACACTTGGGATCATTACGAGAGGGCTTTCTGTTCCGCACAATGCAGGAACGTCTTCTTTGGCTCGCTTTCAAAGTGGCGAACCAAAGAGGAGAAACTGGCAATTGCTGCGAAATCGATACAGTCCTTCAAGGCAAGAGGCATCTATTCGTCTCTTGCACATCGCACAAAGCGTTCAGGGATAGCAAAGCGTCTTCTCAAGGAGGGCAAAATAGGCGCCTTCACTCTTCGTCAATACAACGGGGGGAGAGGGGCATGGTTGGGAAAATCGCTCTCGGAGGAACACAAGAAGGCGATTAGCTCCGGAGTCAGGAAGAGACTGGAAGAGGATCCAGAGATACGAAAGCGCATCAGTCAGCGGTTAACCATCGCTCTTAACAAGGAAGGCAGTAAGTACAGAGAACTGGTAGCATCGGGCTTTTTCAAGGAAAATAACTACAAAGCATGGCTTGCTTCACAAGAATACTGGAAGAAGAACCGATTCAGAAGCAAACTGGAACAAAAAGTCGCTTCGCTCTTAGATTCGTGGAAGATTGGATATGAACGGGAGCACGTCATACTTCGAAACGATGAGGACCATCCATACTCGCTTGTGATTGATTTTGTAATCAACAAGAGGATCGCACTTTTCGTGAACGGTTGCTGGTGGCACGTGTGTCCAGAGTGCCGCGTGGCTCCACTATATGAAAAGCAATTGAGGAATATGGAAAAGGACAACCGGCATGCTCAGGAGCTCATGAAACTTGGTTACAAGGTCGTGGTCGTCTGGGAACACGAACTGATAGATGAGAAATCTGTGAAGACCAAGGTCCTTCCCAAATTATTTGAGACCGTAGGAATATCTGGGATGAGGCTTCCCGTTGTAAAACACTCAAGAGTTATTTCTGTGACGAGCATGGGAACGAAGCCTGTGCTCAACATATCGGTCGTCGCGAACAAGAACTTTTTCCTTGCAAACGGCATTCTGACACATAACACCAACGACGCTCAAACCGCCCTAAGAAGAATCATGGAGGAGAGTTCACGGGCGGCTCGCTTCATCTTGACTGCAAACTATAGCTCTAACATCATCGAGCCAATCCAGAGTAGGTGCGCGGTCTTCCGTTTTTCTAGGCTCACCGAGGCCGATGTCATAGCATATCTTGAAGGGATTTGCAAGAGGGAAGGAATCAAGTACCAGAAAGCAGCGCTTGGAATTATTTACAAGGCAACGGAGGGGGACATGAGGCACGCCCTGAACATGCTACAAGCTGCGTCGACGATGGGTGAGATTGGCTCTGATTCGGTTAACAAGGTCACCGGGATATCTGGAAGGGCAAAGGTTGAGGAAGTTATCGGCATCGCTCTTGAGGGTGACTTCTCTACCGCGAGATCGAAGATGATCGAGCTTCTCCAAGTTGGAGGAATGTCCGAGCACGACTTTATCAAATTTGCAAACGATACGATTTCAAAATCTCCTTCCTTTTCCTCCTCGATTGAAGCTATCGAAGCCACTGCTGAGGCAGATTACCGACTACTCGTTGGGGCAAATCCGGACATCCAGTTGAGCGCCTACCTTGCGCAGCTAGCGAAGATAGGAAAAAAAATGGAGCGGGGAACGCAAAAGTAGCAAACGCCGAAGGAAAAGAACATCACTGTCACTTGCTTTACTTAATGAACTATCATCAACAGCAGGTCGTCGCCCAGTAGAAATGGACTATACTCTTCCAAGAGGAATGAGGGACATCCCGCCAGAGGAAGCCGAGTCGGCGGAAGTTGTCAGATCATCCTTCATTGATACGTGTAAGTTGTTCGGGTACAGGTTGATGGAGCCCTCGACCCTTGAGCTAATGGAAACGCTGGAGGCAAAGAGCGGGCCGGGAATCAGAGACGAAATCTACTACTTCAACGACAAGAGCGGCAGGGAGCTAGGACTGCGATTCGATCTGACCGTCGGGATTACGCGCTACGTTACCTCGAGACGCGACCTCACTCCGCCTGTGAGGGTTGCCTCCTACTCGTCGATGTGGAGGTACGACGAGCCGCAATATGGAAGATACAGGTGGTTCTACCAGTGGGACGCCGAGCTTTTCGGCCCCTCAAATTCGGAGGCCGACGCGGAGATCATCGAGTTTACGTCCGCGCTTTTCAAAAAGCTCGGCCTCCGCGCGAGGATCCTACTTGGATCGAGGAAGCTCGTGGAGTCTTTCATCAGGCAAGAGTTGAAAATAGAAGAAGAGGGAAGGATACTGGATGCGCTTCGCGCCATAGATAAACTAGGAAAGAAAAGCATCGAGCAGATAGCTTCCGAATACAGTCGAAGCATTACTGCACAGGACCTTCAAAAATTAGCCGAGTTTGTGAAACTGAAAGGAGGATCAAAGGACGTCTCATCTTCATTATCTGAAATGAAGCTTGAGGCCACTCCTCTACTCGAGATAATCGACTCCCTCAGTTCGCGAGGAATTTCTGATGTGGAGTTGAACCTGGGCGTCGTCAGAGGGATAGACTACTACACGGATATGGTCTTCGAAGCCATCGACGGTGACAAGCCAAAACTTGGCTCTCTCTGCGGAGGTGGAAGATACGACTCTCTTCCCGCAGTGTATGGCCGACCCGAGCTTGGTGCGACGGGCGTCGCCGGCGGGGTGGAGAGAGCACTACTCTCGCTTGAGCTATCAAGGCTTGCCGAGGCGAACAAGAAAAGAGTGTTCGTCGCACCTATTGGTACTGACATCGATATGCTGAGAAAAGCGGCCTCAATTGCCTCCGACCTCCGAAGAAACGGAATTGCTGCCCAGTCAGAGATCTCCGGAAGAAGTTTGAGGAAAATCCTTGAGGCTCAATCCGAGGCCGGCACGAGCGCCGTCGTCATTGTTGGTCGAAAGGAGCTTGCGGAGGATTCCGTGAAGATAAAGTGGATGAAGTCAGGCGAGGAAGTCACGGTAAAGATTTCTGACCTAGCCGACGCCCTAAAATAGAACAAAAAGAATGGGAAAAGTGGAAGCGGAGATTCCAAAATATCTCTCCGCATCAGCTGAAAATTGAGGCACTTACTTCGGAGTGATCTTTATCGCAACGGTCGGGCACACAGTTTCGCAGGCCATGCAGAAGATGCAATCGGCCTCGCGGATTGGATCGATTTTGTCGGTCCTGAACTGCTGCCACTGCTCTGTGCCTTGCTCAATCTTTACGTCGTTACCTGAGCCTCCCTGACCATCGCCTCTGAGGAACCAGCCGAAAACGTTGACCGGACAAACGTCCGAACACTGGCCGTCAGCAATGCATGATTCCCAATCAACCGCAACGTTAGTTCCGTGAATCCCGAACGCAGTCGGATAAGGATTGCCGTTGGCATCGACACGCTGAATACCTTCGGCCCTGACCTCATGACCCTCGTGTGTTCCCGTCACTGGGTACTCGTTGGTCTTGCTGAGAAAGTCGCCGTCGATTGGCTTTGGCTTGTAATCGAGCGCGGAAAGTTCTACCATGAAGATTTCTTTACCTTAAGGAGAGGTTGTTTTGAACTCCAATATAATATTCACGCTATCCTCTTGGTTTTGCCTTGCTTTGGAGCAACGGCACACGCATGGAGCGAAGGAAGTTCACAAGCACTCTAGTGGAGGCATTCCATCTTGGTCGGAGCTGAGGGTTAGCAATTTTTGCTCTCAGAGTACTAATCCAGCTCAATTGAGTGGAAACTGCAGGTCGCTTCTTTCTTTCTCGACTTCCCTTTCTTTTTACTCGGCGAGCGGTTTTCAAAGGGACCTTTCCATCATTAGTGAGACGAATAGAATTGCTCGTCAGGCGAGAGTTGATTCTGCTCTAGTTAGGAGTCGCTCCTTTGTTACCCCAAATGGAGAAAGAACAGTCGCGCAGCAGTCCGAGAGTAGCTCCACATACCTTTCAGAATCGTACTCGGAATCTTCGGTTACAATTTCTTCAGGGATGGATCTATCTTTTCCGCTGGTCCGGTATCGCGTGATAACGTAGGATATCGATTGACCGGCTTGAAGTTCAAGGCCGCGAATTGAAAGTTTCGAGGCGGCACTCACAGGCAGCTGTCTCTTCGAAAAATATTCGTCAAGATTCTTTGAGAGCCTCCTCCTTATGAGGAGCTCGCTCGGGGGAACCATGTGATCTTCAAGCGCTTCTGCATACTTTTCGAATATCCTGACTCCGTCTGTCCTAGCAGCCTGCCTCAGCTCCGAGACATCGTCGCACCTGTAAAGTGCTTGGAGAATCTCTCCCTGGCATTTTTTGAAGTACGGCGGGGTATCGCGACGGCGCAGCTCTATTCCCCTCACCTTTCCCTCGTTTTTGTCCTCAAACCGTCCGAAGTACCTGTTCGCGACCTGATTTTCCGAGTGCGTCTTGCTCGGGAGGAACACGATCCACCTGTACTGGCCCTCGATTGCAAGCTTGAACCCCGTCTGCGCTTCAATTTCTTTGCACAGCTCCTTGCAGTCCTCCATGTCTGCGCCGTCCTTTGCTATCCACAGCGAATCCACTATCCCGTGGATCATTCTGAAACCGTGGTACTCTGCGGTGTGCAGGGCATCGAGCAGTGTCTTTCTAGCTTGAGCGCAGACTGCTATGTGCGAATCTATCTTACCGAACTTTGCGTTGCGATAGGATAGATAGCCAAAGCAATTGTGGGTAAAAACTGCTCCCTCTCCGGTGAAGAATCCTGGTACTTCATCATCGGCAAGCTGGAAACAGTAAACATAGTCGTCAACCCTACTCAACTCTTCAATTTTCCTGATTCTGGCAAATCCTAAATCGCCTTGGAACATGCGTATGACGTTCGTGAGCGCAGCAATTGATTTTTCTCCCAATCTTCTCTTTGAAGAAGAAAAGGCAGAAATTCTTTCGATTATCTGAGTTATTCTATACGGGCAGGCCGATTCCCTTTGGTCTATGCGAGGTGTTCTTACTGTACGTGCCTCTCGTGCCAAAAGTACGATGTTGGATTCAGTCGTGGGAAACAGTTGATAGGTTGGATGAGTGCAGTTTACATTTTCGCTATCGCAGAGATTTTCAAGCTTTGGATCTAATACCGCTCGATGCGCTTTCTTCAAGTATTTCCACTGAGAAACCGTTTTGAGAGTCTCGGGTCCCACAAAATTGACCGTGTACATCGGACTTGCTAAAGTCCTTGGATGAATAGCTATTCTGAAACCTAGACCTAATGTTGCTCCAATGTAACCGATTTGATTTGCAAAATCTCTTGATGATGTTGCGACACTCGCGAAGGAGCGCTTTTTGTTAATGCTGCCATCTCCTGCGAGTACGCCTTCTAGAAAACCCTGCGCCACATTTGTGTTAGAGTTGAATACTATCTCGGGAGCCTTGAGTTTTCCAGTCTCGGGAGTAGGGGGAATGCCAAGTACTAGTTCCAGAAACTTGACGATTGCAAGATTATTTATTTGAACAATATACATGTTGACGCCATTCTCTTTGTACACTCTAGGCGTGGTTCGGAACAGCGACTTTGTTACCATGCAAGCGTTTTCGAGAAGGTCTGTTTCGAAATATCCTATGTCAAGTCGAATGTACGTGTTGGTGGTACTTCCATCGGCAATATAGAGGCCGAGGAAGAAGCCAAGCTCCTCATTTGTGGAAATGACGGCTGGCATCCAACTTGTTATTCCGAATTTCCCTTTGGGCCTTCCGATTCCTACGCGCAATGAACCATGCAGTTCGCGGGGTACATTCAGGAGATGGAAGAAACGTAGAGGTATGAACCCATTCTTCGCCCATACTCGCACAGCTTGATTGCTATACCCTTCTTTCATAGAAGCTTCGAGTATCACTAGCTTGTTTTCGAGAATCATCTGTGAGAGAATTGCGCCCGATACTCTCCATCGGCCAAGTTCAACTTGGTCTAGTTTCCTTGTCAATTGATCAATAACGTCAATGAATCCCTCATTGTGACAAGGAGACGATGGTGGCGAAGGCAGTTTCTTTGCGACAGGAATGAAATTTCCTTCCTGCAAATCAGAGGCCTGCCTGACCTCAAGGTTTCCATTCTTTAGCAGATAGAATGGATGGTTTGGTGTCGCAGTCACCTTCCTTCCGTCATCCAACGTAATGTCTAGTAGTTTTTGATTATTAGGAACCTTGAGAAGTTTCTTGACCTTGCAAAACTTGACCTTGAGATTTCGATCCACACTGGCTACCGAAATACCATCAGGGCAATCTATGATTCCTTCCTTTCCGCTAACTATGTTGTCGATGAAGTCGCCGATTTTCACGTATTGGACCAGGCCGTCTTTTTGCTGAATTAGAACCGGTGATTCTCTCGCGAGACAGCAAACTAGGATCCATTTTAGGGCTCCAGCCCTCTCGTTGTAAACGCTCTTCAGCCACCTGTCCTGCGTGGAGTCTCTGAGCCTTTTGTAGGCAAAGCGCTTCTCGAGCGGAAGTTCTAGGCTGCTAGCGACAATCCCTTTGCGCTTCTCGCAGATGTGCATGCCCAGTTCCTCTATCTGGTGGCGGGAACCGGAGCGGCAACAAGCACAGTTCACCGTCTCGGCGCTGATGTTGTAGTTCCTTATTATGGAAGGGTAGAGAGAGGCAAAGTCGATCTCGAAAATATGTTCGTGTATTCCGGGCAGGGGGTTGAACACAAGCCCTCCCCTGTCTGACTTGAAGAGCTCGTACCCATTCTTGCCGTCTTCCGTAATTTCGGGCTTCCAGGGGATCAGCAGACCTTGCTTGAACGCATTGTAAAACTGCAGGCCGCTGAGGCACTTGCCTATGCTCGCACGCATCGAGGTGTGCATCGGCATCCTGCACAACCTTGAAACCTCGAAGAGGCCCTGCAGCCTACACTGGTCGTAGACGAAGGTGTTCTCCTCGTCGAGGTGCAACCTCCCAAACAGCCGTTGCGTCGCCGGGCGGTAGAGTATCCGGCCGTAGGAAAAGTACGTCTTTCCAGCTCTTACACTACTCGACGCTGTAAGAGAATTTGAAACCTCGGCGTCCCTGTCAAGCTTTTGCAAGCTGACGCCGCACTTTGCAGCTTTAGAGCGCAGATAGGGAATTACGAAGGAATCGCCGTTGCGAGTGATTAGCAGGTCGGGATCAAACCTGTCGATCTCCTTCATCGAACCGGCGAGTATCTCCGCCTCATCGCTTGACTCGAGAGTAATTACGTCGGTGTTTCCCTCTGCGGCACTCTTACTTTCTCCTTCCGTTGTGAATGCTTCGAGAGAGATTGAGTTTAATTTGGAGTCAAGCCCTGGCACTCTGTCTTGCAACTTGGCGTCGAGCCTGACGCACCTGAGAACCGGTACTTCGTAGTTCAGCGACTCGACGCTGTCGTCGAGCAATTGCCAGCTCTTCACTTCTCCGCCTTGCGCCCTCGCCCTGACGCGGGCGAGCGGGAAGAGGTCCTTCTCGTAGAAGTACTGCTGCTCGGGGAGGACATCCACGTTGTACAGGTGGATTGCGTCGTAGCCCTGGAAAGCGCCCTCGAGCCGCTCTGCCAGGCTCCTAGCCCTGCCAGCATTAGAGAGCTCGAATTGAAGGACGGGACTCTTTGCTTTCGTGAAGGCGTTGATTCTCCGCCGGACCAGATTAATCGAGTGTACTAGACCAGAGTTCTCCACTTTGGATGAAACGTAGGACGGGTTGTCACAGGCCTCTCCGCTTGCGTAAATGCTCGCGTGCCAGCTTGAATCTTTGAGTTTGAGAGTCTTTCCGCTAGCCAGCTGCTTTAACCAGAAAGTCATCCCAGAGCTGCTGGAATCCTTGGAAGGGTAGCAGTCAAGCAGCCAGCCTTCGACCACTTCCAAGATCGGCTCCCTTCTATGCCCTAATCTTTTCCGTCAGTCTGTTGCTGCTGCTTGAGTTTTGTAATCTCTGATTCTAGACGGTCGATCTCTTTCTGGCGGGAGAGCAAAAGCGCAATCAGGAAAGCCTCAGTCGTGCATCCTTCCTTGCTATTCTCGACAGCGTCCGCGTACTTCCAGGCATCAGATATCAGACCGCGCAGAAGCTGGCGATCTTCGAACCTCAGGGCTTCCACGAAGGGCCTCCACGAATCAACCTCGGCTTTTAATTTCGACTTGAGCAGATTCGAACTGCTGCCGTCCAATTTCAGAATCCCTGCTTGCCCGTCATCATGCTCTGCACTCACGCGGGGTAATGGATCCATGGAGAGAAGTAAAAACCACCATACGCATGCTTTCTAAATCTCGATCGAGGCAAACCTCTTTTCTGACGCGGGGTGCTTGGTGAGCATCGCCCTGTCCTTGCGGTTTCTCTCAGAGTACAGTTTTATCGAAACGTCTGACTTTAGTACGAAAAACTCCGAACGCTCGCTCGAGGATGCCACGATGAACTTTACTCCGCTTTCTTTGTCCCTTGCAACCTTGCCCAGGGCAGAAGCCATGAAAAGCTGCAATCGCTGAGTTTCAGCTTCGGTGTTGTCCTGTTCGCTGAACACGCTGTCAATCCCTGCGACAAAGATAGAGTTGATGGCTTGGTTGCTTGCCCTGCTTTCTGCAACTTCCTTCTCGATCTCCTTCGTAACGAGCTTCTTCAGCTGGTAGCAGGTGAAGGCCCTGTACACGGTTATCGACTCCATGAACTCCTTCAGGTCCACTTCGTTTTTCTTTCTGGTGCACTTTTCTGCTATCAAATAGGGATCGTACGAGTTTGAGGCGTCGATGAACAGGGCTCTTCCGCCGAAGACGCGAATCGAATTTCCGCAGAGAATGTTCATCATTCGGTTGGCGTGCTTTCCATAGAGGAAGGCCATTGAATTTGGCGAGAGGCCGCCTTGGAGCAACTCGTCTATCTTGTTCCCGAACGTCAGGCCGCGCAGCTGGGAGGCCCGCTTGATCAGGACCTCCGTCGTAGTCACTGCGGCGGCGCTACTTTTCTTGCGCTGTACGCTCAATTTTGATCAGTTCATCACCTGTTTTTCTTCTTGGCAGAAATCAAAGGCGTGGCCCTTGAAAGCTCCTCAATCAGAGCCTGCAACTTTTTCTCCTGCTCAAGAAAAACTGCAAACAATATCGATCTTATCGGAACGAGCTTCAGTGACGCTGAGCAAGATTGAGAGTGTCTAGTGCAGAGCTGAAGCATGTTCTCCAGCACTGCTCTGTCCTGCTTTGAGAGCGACCTGCCGTATGTCTGCATGACGCGCCCTATTTCGCGGTCTATCACCATGCGAAATGAGGGTATGGTTCTTCCCAAAGTGAGTCGGTCGAGTATTGCAGTAACTTTACTGTAATTTCAAGGTTATGGCGCGGTCTCACGCTCGTCAAATCACAAAGAACTAGATTTAATATGCAGGTAATACTATTACCAGCAACTACTTCTAACTAGGACCTCATCCTCAAGAGTAATCTGCATACTCCATTCCTAGGCGCTGAAATCGAGAGCGGGTGGGTCTGGCCCAAAAAAACGAAAGCTTTAGACTCGAAAGAAGATGCGGCGACCGGGATTTGAACCCGGGTTACCAGCGTACTGCTCTCGCGTATTGGATCCGTGCCTAACCAACGCGTTTAGAGAGAGATTGGCAGGCTGATGTCCTAGACCAGGCTTTCCCGCATTCGCTAAATTATTTTAGCCGAAACCGCGTCTAGACGATCGCCGCACCGAGTTTCACTTCGCTCCGTCCAGCCAATAAAACAGTTTCTGAGCAAGGCAATTTCGCTGACAAAGAAGAATCTCATTAAAGATATCTTTCTGAAGGAAGAAGCCTTTTTATCGTTAGTTTGAGAAAGCATTCCTCTGCTGTGTGTAAAGCGGGCCGGTCGTCTAGCCTGGTAGGATTCCTGCTCTCTCAGAAAAAAAGTGAGAGCGGACTAGAACCACTTTGGCATGGTGGGGGTCCTGGGTTCAAATCCCAGCCGGTCCATCCACTGCACTTGAATAATATAGGGGGTCGCAACATAGGACACTTGACCTTCTGCTTTGATAGTCGCCCGCTGGTTTTTCAAATGCGAGCCAGTGTTTCCTAAGTTTGATGGCGCTGGAAAGCGCTTCCACAGGCGCCAGATCTACAATGATCTAGTCAATGTTGTCAGGGAGAACCCTGGTCTCACGAGCGGCCAGATTGCTCTAAAGCTTGGAAGACCCCCTTCGCACGCTTTGCCCTTCCTATGGAAACTGAAAAAGTACTACGGAGCTCTCGAGGTCGAGCGCAGCGGATTCATCCGGACTCCAGGTCTGGCAGGATTCCTGGAGATCCCGTGTGTCAAAAGAATGCTCCTCAAGCTGGGCAGCAAAAAAGACTCGCGCCTCTTGGGGAAGGAAACTCTTCAAGTATCAAAAGTGGCTTGTAGCGAAGAAAATCTGCTCGGATGTCGAGGCGCTTCTCGATGATTACAAGAATGCGAAAAATGAGGATGGCAAGTACAGACATCTCGGCATCATGCAGGAATACCTCAATTCCTGGAAGGGCGACTTTGAGACTAAGGACTCTGTCCAGACAATAATTCGAGGCTTTTACAGAAAGAACGCAGCCGAGCTTCCTCGCGAGAAGATAACCTATGACAGAGAGATGCTTGCAAAGAACGTAACCGAGCAGTCCTTTGTAAAGCCCGACGAAGTCTCGAGGATAATAGATGGCGGTCACGTTCCAATCCGCGACAAAGTAATCATCGCGACTTTGCTCACACTGGGAGCCGACGAAAGTACCATCTCTGAATCTTTCAATTACTTCGGGTACACTCAGATAGTGAAAGCTCTCGGAAGGGACTATGTAAACTGGGACCTCTCAAGAGCCCAGATCAGGTTAGACCTCCGCCGCAGCAAGACGAAGTACAACTACTCCTTCCTGCCGAGAAATCCACCCGAGCTCATCCGCAGCTGGCTCAACCTGAGAAAAGTCTTGGTAGGCCAGGACGTCAGGATTTTCGTCGAGGACGGCGTCGAAAAGTCTGTCGGTTACGGTCAGAGTAAACATTCCTTCAGACGGTTCCATCGACAGATTTCTGACTTCTGAAAATCCTTTGATGGTTGCGCTCACTCTTTCAAAGCATTTACCACACGTCAACCCCTGCGATTCGAAGGGTCACTTTTGTCATGGTAAGGATGTCAACCAAATGTACTTCATCAATGATCTACCCCAGATACCAAGAACTGTTGGATACAAGCGAAGGTAGACCATTAGGCAGCTCAATTCCCTGCATGACAATTACTCCTTGCGCGTTCAATGCGTAATAGACATCTAAAGCGGCTTTCGGATCAAATGCGTACGTGGTAGTTTCGTTTGAATAGCCATAGTACCAACCTTGTTTACTTGACCCTCCGCCATACTGATTTGCAAATTGCGTCAGGTTTGGACCGCTCTGACCAAGATCATTGTAGAGCTGAATTACTAGTATCGTAACCCCCTTAGATTGGAGTTCCGAATAATAATTGGATGCGAGCATTTGTGCTCCCTGCTGGCATGACGTACACCAAGTAGCCACAAACCAAAGCAGAACTGGCCGCCCATGTAGATTGTAGAGTGAGCGAGAAACACTTCCATTAAGAAAAGTGATAGGAAAATCTGGAGCCATTTCTCCATTTTGAGTTCCGATAACAGGAGCGGTGCCCGAAGCTGTAGTAGTAACGCTGCTGCTAGTCTCGAAAGTAGTGGTAACTACAGCTAACGAGCTAGTGACGCTACCACTAGCAATCCGTGAAGAACTTGTCGTAGTCGTGGATAATTCAGATGAGGTCGCGTTCTTCGAAGTTTGAGAAGGAGATGATGATGAAAATTGGGATGTGGTTTTTACCTCCGCAGTATGACTTTTCACCAAAGTAGTGGCGGCAAGGCCGCTTGCAACTGTGATTATCCCCGCCAGCAGAGTGATAATGACAATTCGGCTGAGAGCTTTACGGAAATCGTTCATGAGAATCCTAGGCTCCTAGCTTGGCAATGAGTCGTTACAATAGGCTGAATCTTCATATGACCAGATGTTACACTTGCGACTATAATGGTGTATGGAAGAGTTTCACAGAAGGAGTGAACAGCTTTTTATTGTCTGAAGTAAAGCTGGGAAACTTTATATCTGATCATATGAATCTCATTTCATATGTCGAAACAGTATTATCAAGCTTACGTTCTCGTATTCAAGGTTCTATCAAATCAGGTGCGGCTAAAGCTGATAGAAGCTCTTCGCGACGGCGAAAGAGATGTCGGCCAACTTTGTAGTGATATCAAAGAAGAGCAAACAAGGGTTTCTCATGAACTAAAATGTTTGACAGTATGCGGTTTTGCAAATTATAGACGAGATGGCAAGCGAATAATCTACTCACTCAATTCAAAGACCGTCATCCCAATTCTTGATGCAGCCTCAAAGCATGTCGAGAAGTTTGGCGAGAGAATGGAAGGCTGCGACATGATCTCTGACGCGAAGAAGATCACCGTGGCTCAGATAGCGAAGTGATTCTTCTAGATCTCTCTACAACAGAGGTTCTGAAATAGCCCATTGACAGAAGAAGCGTGGAAAGCAAAGTACGATCTGGTCATCCTCGGGAACGGTGCCGCAGCATTTGCTGCTGCAATCAAAGCTGACGAGCTCAAAAAGAAAGCTGCTCTAGTGCAAGGAGGCATAATTGGAGGAACTTGTGTTAATGTTGGATGCGTTCCTAGCAAGAGATTACTTGTTGCAGGAGAAGTGATCAAAAATAGCTTCAAACATAAGCTGGGCAATGGTACGATAACTCCTCACGTTGAGAAATTCAACTTTCAAAACCTGATCCAGTCAAAGAACCAGATGGTCTCTGTTTTAAGGAAAGAAAAGTACGAAAATGTTCTGAAAGGGCTTTCGGAGAATGTTCATGTGTACAGGGGAAAAGGTGTCTTTGTTTCTAAGGATCAAGTAAAGATTACGACCAGTGACAGTCATCATAACAATGGTACAACGACGTCGATAACCGGGAGCGCATTTCTCATCGCTACTGGATCGCGCCCGAGAATACCTTCCTTTGAAGGCATTCAGGATGTAAATTACTGGACAAACGTGGAGGCACTTTCTCCGCCGTTTCGTCCCAATTCTATGATTGTGATAGGAGGAAGAGCACTTGGTCTAGAGTTTGCCCAAATGTACTCTAGACTTGGAACGAAAGTCACCTTACTCCAAAGAAGTAGCACCATAATCCCCGATGACGAACCAGAGATAGCAGAAGCTCTTGCGACCTATCTAGAAGAAGACGGAATCGACATCAGGACGGGCGTTAATGTCAAGAAAGTATCGCAGTCAAACGGCAAATCTAGAAATGGCAAAAAAATCATAACTGTAGAAGCTGTGATTGACCGAAAGAAGAAAGAGGAGACATTCAAAGCCGAAGCTCTGTTGCTCGCGACTGGTAGAGCACCAAACACAAAAGACATTGGACTAGAAGAGCCGGGTGTCAAGACAAAAGATGATGACAATGAAATAATCATCAATGATGAAATGCGTACCAGTGTTTCGAACGTCTACGCAGCGGGAGACGTCACAGGTGAACCTATGCTTGAGGCTCTTGCAGCTCGAGAAGGGACGATAGCTGCCGAGAACGCGCTCACTGGTTCAGGTAAGAAAATCGATCTTAACATCGTTCCAAGAGCAATCTTCACAGATCCTCAGCTCGCAAGTGTGGGCTTGACGGATAGAGAAGCTATAGAGAATGGCTACGAGTGCAACTGTAGGGTGCTCAATTTTTCCGAGATCGCAAAGGCGAGAATCATTGGAAATACGAGAGGCGTCATCAAGATGGTTGCGGACAACAAGACGCATAGAGTGCTTGGCATCCATATCCTCTGCCCTAATGCCTCAGACATCATCACTGAAGCAGCCTTGATTATCAAAAACAGGTACACTTTGGAGGATGTCATCGATACAATCCACATTTTTCCAACTTTAGCTGAATCGATCAAGATAGTTGCGCAATCCTACTTTAGAGATGTGGGAGCAACAAGCTGTTGCATATAGAACACAAGGAGTGGATCGAATCGTTTGAAAAAGGAACAAGAAGAAGAGCGATACAATGACTGCGGAAACAGTAGCTATCTGGGCATTAGAGAAAGGAAAGGATCAGACTCTGGAAATCTTGTAGAGCAAAATCGCGATAATAGCAGTGCAAAGCTATCTCTTGCTTTGATAGCTTCGCTATTGGTTTGCTGCGCACTTCCTGTAATCCTGGTCTCAGCGGGAGCAGGGCTCGCAGTCTACTCTATTCTCAAAGAATGGGATGTTATTTTGATCGTCGCTTCGATTCTTCTCTTGATTTTCGGCGCTTTCGCATTCTATCAATGGAGACACGAAACCAAGACATTGATTCCTGCTAAAGAGGGCGAATCTCCAAGTCCAGAAGTATCGAGAAAGACGAAGGAGTGAGCCAGATTAGATGAAATCACAGACTATTCGCAATTCGTCACTGTCGCTAGCTTATGAGAGAAACGCATTACGTCTAGCTTTTTCTAAGAGGAATTATGTTGCATTTTTCGCTGTTCTTGCGATAGCAATCTCTGTATTGTACATGTATCTTCTGCCTTCGCTACCAGACGGAGTCTTAATCGCACCATATGCAATCAATTTCATCACGCCTCTGCAGGAAGTATTCGCGCTTGTCTTCGGCGTATTGTTCGGCCTTGTAATTGTACTGAACATCTATGCCTTCAGAATGCACGCGTCTTCAGGAAAGCGCTTGACAATTGGATCTGTACTTGCAAGCTTGGTGAATGGGCTATGCTGTACTCCAATCATACCAACTCTGATTGCTCTATCCGGAGCATCAACACCGATTCTATTTGATTATTCTCCAAGGATTCAAGCCTTCTTCGAGTTCAACTATCCGTACTTTTACTTACTTTCAGCTGCCCTTTTACTTGCATCTGTTCATTACCTGAGCAGGAACATAACCTCTTGCTGCAAGAGGTGAAATGCGGGAGTCCATGTCAAAGAAGAGTTGTGATCTTTGTGACAGAGAGTTTACTTCCGAACAAAGCTTGCTTCAACATTACTCAGACAAGCATCCGGGTGTCGCACCTCCCAAAGACGTAGTGAAGAGGGATGCACTAAGAAAACAGAAAGCGAATAGATCTCACAAAAGTAGACAAAACAGGCTCCTGATAATATCTGCTATTGCGATAATCATCATCGTGATTGCGGCAGCTGGATTATACTACTATTATTCTTCTACAAGCGGGGCTACAAAGCACACTTCCGACAATAAGGTATCTAGCCCTATTTACGGCATAAACCAAGGGGATTATGCCCCGAACATTCCGATCACACTGACAAACGGGACAACTACTTCCTTGTTCAAGTTCTCTGGTAGTACGGTTCTCCTTTACTTTGTGGCAACCTGGTGTCCTTCTTGTCAGCAAGCGGCACAGCTCCTGGATCAACAATACTATTCGCAGCTTCACTCAAAGGGTGCTGTCATTCTAACAATCGAATTGTACAACGATTTAAACCAGCAGGGACAATCGATACAGCAGTTTGCAAGCCAGTATGGCGGAGGAACAGGGAAGGCAGGATGGTTCTTTGGAACTAGTACCCAAAACGCAACTTACACTTACGATCCTAGCGCGAATCTTGAGGCCTATTATTTGATCAATGGCACTGGAACAATAATCATGACCACAAGTCCCTCTGGTCTTGCCAACAATCTCCCGAGTGTTGTCAATGCAGCCTGACTTCCTTTTCTCTTAGAGAAAGCACAGAAAGCGGTATGTGAGCGAAAGTGAAATCACTTGCGAAGTGGGAACAAGCATTACGCATCTCTTCAAAAAGAAGTCTAGTCCGAGATTAATCAAGATTAGAAAGCGAAAAGCGGAGAGACAATAGTTCAAAAGAGATCTCTTTTCAAAAATCAGGTTCTGTTTTCTCACTTTTAGGACAGCTTCTGAGTCGATCGACGAAGTATAAAGTTGTGGCATTGCTGAGTGCTATTGCCTACTGGCTTCTCTATGGATACTCCGCTGGGCTGTTTTTCTATTATTCTTTTGACGTAACGCAGTACATGAGGGAGGAAGGAATTCCTAATCCGTCATTCGGTCTTGATCTGTCAGGTCTTTCCGGCTTTTACAATTCTGGGCTCATTTGGTATCCCTCTGGTCATCTCGCCTTGATACTTTTTATAGGTCCAGTGATATTCTCAATTGTTCTATCCGTTCTCTTTGCGTTGAGTATAGTTCTTATTAGCTACAATATCCGCCTGCAATGTAGGATCAGAAAATCGGGCGGCCTGGTGGGATTCCTAGGAATTATTCCAGCTATTTTCAAGGGCGGATGTTGCTCAGTTCCGCTTGCTACGTTGTTGCTCGGATCTGTTGTCCCATCAACGGTGCTTCTCAATATAGAATTTGGCAATCCTTTACTGTTAAATTTCCTGACAGTTCTTTTGATGGTGTCCGCCGTCATTTACACTGCTCGAAAGACTAGTGCACTTGGCAGAACTTGTTCTCGTTAACTTTTATTAAAAGCTTGGCGATCGCATGAAACGTCCTAAAATGCCGAACTCGAACCCAAGGTGAGTTGAAATCCCTCCGGGCTCATCTCCTGAAGAAAAATTGCGACCTAGCATTCTTGATGTAACGGCGCATAGCAAGTCCAATAAAGGGCAAATTATTTAGATTCTTTGAGCGTGGATTACATAGCTAATCCTTCACAATGTCACCGCACTTAATGTTGAGAGCTCGGCGACCGCACGAACGCTCTAAAAGGGGTAGGATTTGAACTCATAAGCCTAAGCGCCTCGGGGCCGATGCATAAGAAATGATCTGGAAAGTGTTCTGAATGCTCTTTGAGATCATTTCATAACCTGTCTAGAGAAATCGTTCTTATTGTCTGTGATTAGAGAATTCGCAACCGGAATACAAGCAATGAGAACCAGTAAGTATCCTGCAACCTGCAACCACCCGTTGTTCAAACCGTAGGCAAATGGTCCCATCAAGGGTGCGCTTATGATCAAGAGCGCTGATGCCCATCTTGGTATGATTCGTGATCTATAGAGTGCAATGCCGAGAAGGACATAACCGAACAAATGCCCCAGCACCCAGCCGGTTGCAACGATGTAGTAAATTTGCCAGTGAAGGTAAATTGAATTCATCAAAGTAGTGGCGTTGGAACTGGGCAAGAGATTCGCTGCATCGTAATACACGAAGATTGCAGCCCCTATAAAGCCCCAGGCGATACTACCGAACCACCCAGCTATTACTCCGCCGGCTGAGAAAATTGGCGATCGCTTAGCAGAGAGGTATCCCAATCCCAAGTAACTTAATGGATAGACGTATGGCACGATAGTGTTCACAGTGAGAAAGATTCCCATGAGCGTTGGGCTATCTGCCTTGAAAGCCAGGAGAGCAGAGTTAGTGTCAGCACTTGTCGGACACTGCGGGTTTCCAAACTGCGGACAGAGTGAGAACCACGCCGCGAGCAGGAGCGGAGCAAGTAAGACACTTACGCCGAGTAAAAAGAAAACTGCGCTACGGAAGTTCACGATCATTTCCCATCAACATCCCAAAGCAAACTCGCTTTCCTTCCCTCTTTTTTTGCCCTGCTCAGTCTCGGAAAAAGGCTTTCAGGTTTTTCTTGTTAGTTGGATTGTTTGTTCTTGTCGTTTTTTGGGGAGTGGATGATATTCTCTGTCCCTCTCAAGGTGAGGGATCTGACTCCGGTTACTGGAAACCAACCCCACGTCACAATCATTTCTATTCTCTGATAGAGACCAGTTAGCTGATAGTTCAGAGCATTAACTATCGGGAGCATTGATGGTACGAATTTGAGGATTGGGTAAAATGTGCCGAATATGTCTATCGCCAGATTCACTATTCCACTTACAAAAGTGTAGGTGCCATATTTCTTAGATCCAGAGACAAATCTCAGTTTGGAACCTGCAATTATCTGAGCCAATGGAGGTAGTCCAAAGATTAAAAGGCCCCCAAAAGCGTGAATGTAAAGTTGACCGGGCGCTACAGTGAATACTCCCGCTAGTATCCCGCCTACGGCGGACAGCACGAGAAGAATATTCACAGCAATAGACCTTCTCCTAGTAAAGATAGGGGAAATTGCTCGATAAAATCCAACAGAGAAGATTATCAGTGATATGCCATAAACTGTTAGTGCATAATTGAAGAGCCACGCATACTTTAGTACACTAAGATCGCTACCATGCTCGCTTACAGGTGAATAGCCTGGTGTTATCAGACCTGCAATTGTTAGAATGACAAAGAAAAACGGGAAACCGAGGGCTCCAGACCATGCTGAGACTCTTGGCATAGCTCCCAGCGAAGCCTTTGTGATTCCCTGAGAAGTCGTTTTCTTTTCAATGTCTCGATTACTCAGATTATCGGGTACGTTACTCTTTTCACTATTCATAATTTCTTTCGGAGATCCTTCTTCATTACTCATTTTGCGCTTGGCATGCCCTTGGAACTTGGTATTAACATACTAGTTCCTAGGGGCGCATTATGTTATCTTGAAGTACATAACCGCTTGTACGGGAAACACAGTCAAAGCGGACAGAAGGAAAAGGTAAAGGGGCAATGCCGCTGACTAGAATTATCTTTGAAGTGGATTAGAAAGATTGGATGCAATCGATATCAAAATCTTCCGAAAACTTCGTCTCGGTGGCAGATCAGAGTTTGACCCTTTCCCCACGATGGTGTCATCCATCCGCCAAGTTGCTTCTGACATGGGTATTGACAAGGATACAGTGAGACGTAGGCTGTCTAGGCTAGAGGCGGAAGGGATATTCTCAGGCTGGTACTCGATGATTAATCCAAATTCGCTTTCGATGAAGGTTGAGCGAGTCTGGTTTTCAAAATTTCGAGAAAGAGTAGAGATGGACTCTGTTATCGAGCGATTCTCAAACACAAGCAACGTAAGGACGATAACCCGATATTTTGACGACGCGCTATCCATAATTTATGTGAAAAGGCAACCAGGGGACTTGCACAATTTTCTGCAATCGATTTTTGAGAAGATGGATCGTCCTCAGGTAGTCAGACAAGAAACGCTAAACTTCCCCCCAAGCTCTCGAAAACTTTCTTTGAATGATCGTAATGTGTACGAGGCCATCAGGAACCGCTTTGACAGACCCAACTCCTACATCGCAGGGCAAGCTGGCTTGACCGTTCGAAGCGTAAGAAGAAAGTTCCATAGTCTCTCGGAGAGCAAGGCAATCTTGCTTCTTTCACACTGGAATCCAAGAAAGATAAAGGGTGTTGTGCTCGAGCTGTTTGTACGGTGTTCGGCAGAGAAAGCTATTGAAAAGTTTACGACCCAGGTTGCTTCAGAGTACGACGATTTCCTGCTCACAATTGAGCCATACGAAAAGCATGGGGCGTGCTTCTATCTGATTACCGAGAACATCTTTCAAGCCCGAGAGTGCATTAGATTCGCAAGCTCGCAGAGAGACACAGTTGACATTGTTGCTCACCTGATTGACGACGTGCACTTTGTGAGGGAACGGTTGAGATTTTAGCTAGCGGGTGAAAAGATTACTATTTCTCGTTTCAAGTCCTGCATTTTCGCAAGGACTAATTTTTCCAAAGCGTAATGTCAATAACTCTAACGCGATCAAACATGATCGAGCGGACTATTCATTCACATTGCATTTTTGTCAAACTCTCGGCCTCGCTCAATCTTCCGTATGGCGCTCGAGATTGGGCTAGGATTTGAATCCGAGTTTTTTTACGCCCGCCCGCGATTTGAAACGGTTCATATTCATCCAAGACTGGCGGCCGTCGATTTCCTCAATGTTGAAAATCTTACAAATGCTCCTGTCAATGAATCTAGACCAGATCACGACCTGTGCGCCACGCTCAAGTGTACTAGAAGTTGATCTCGTTTTGCCTAATTGCAGCGCGTGAAACCCGGCCGGTCCACTTTTTCATTCATTATCAGAAGATTCTCATGCTTCGAAATTTCGGAGGGGAAATATGCCTTGGACAGGGAACTGAGCGAATTACTTGATACGCTGTACGAATTTGGAACTGACTACGATTCCAAGGTCAAGAATCACGTCGAGCGAATGCTGAACATCACCCATGATACCGGTCTGTTCCTTTCCATTCTTATTCAGGCCGTAAGGGCAAACAGAGCCCTGGAGTTAGGGACCTCGAATGGATCCTCGACTCTTTGGATTGCTGACGCGCTGAGAAATACCTCGGGCAAGGTTACGACGGTCAAGGTCTCAGAGAAAAAGGTGTCAATGGCCACGGGCAACTTTGAGAAGAGCGGATTGAAAAGTTACGTAAATTCGCGTCTGGAGGATGTCAGGCTGTTTCTCAAAAGTCAGGAAGATGAATCCTTCGACCTCGTATTTTTGGATGCGGAGCGACCGGAGTACACGAGCTACTGGAGGGATCTTGATCGGGTTCTGAAGCAGGGAGGTCTGCTCATTGTAGATAATGCCCTAGCTCCCAGGCCGGAGAGAATTGGTTGATTTCTTAAAGTTGATAAGTGAATCAGATCGATACCTCGTGCAGACTCTCCAGATAGGAAAGGGAGAAGTCGTCGCCTTGAAGCAGAGCAAATAGTGATGTCCAGGCTTGTAGATCATATTCGGCCCTTTTACTGCTTAGCATCGGATCGACGTGCGCATTTCGCAAGCGTGCCTTCACAAGGCGGAAAAGTCATCAATTGTAAGTGCCTAGAACAGGCACAACATCATGACAGTAGATTTCGAGATTACAAGAGGGCCCGCACGTGAGAAAGGCAGAGAGGAAGACTCTAAAGTCGCTCCTGCCTAATCTGGAGATATAGTGAGCACTGCGGGTAGGACGGGATCTTATACCCATTCACAGCCCTAAATCATTTCGCCAAAAAATTTTGCTCCGCGTCCATTTTTGTGGGCGAATAATTTACCATTGAGCGAAGCTTGTGGCAAAGTTCGCTCACCTCTTTCCTACTACCGGACGGCGCTCCTGGCCAATCAGTGAGGTTCAATCTTATGTATTCTTCAGGCATTCCGGGATATCGCGCGGCTAGGAAGACGTGAACATGCCTGTAACCCTCCAGGAAGCAGTAACAGTACGTCCAGGCGGCGCCTGTTGCGGCCTTTATCGCGCGACTTATCCGCATGATCAGTTTGCCAAGTTGCGAGGATTCCGCTTCGGTTAGAGCTGCTAGATCGTTTACATGCCTCTTTGTCTGTATCAAGACCATCCCGAGGTAGGATGGCGTGCTTTCATCTCCCTCGTCGGTCAGGTGATGAGAAACGTGGAAGCGGTTGTCTTCATAGATAATGACGTCTTGGAGAGGTGCCCTGTCTTCCATCCGCCGGCAAAAGAAACAATCGGTTTGGGGATTTTCTTGCGGACTCATATGATTTGATCGCGTTTTCTATCCCCTCCCAATCTTACCTACTCCTTAAGCATACTACCTTCGCACGACGGTCGATTTTTCAGATATCGAGTTCTAAACGATTGCAGGTGCGCCTCATGGCAATCTCGTGCGATCATTTTGAGCTCTATGAGAAAGCAGTCAAGCACGAGAGCGACTTCTTGCAAATTCTTGGGTTTCCCATCGGGCCGTGTTTTCTTCGTAAATGAAAACCGTCGCGCGTCAAGATTCGCAGTCCATATCAAAGCATAAGCAAGGAACGATAAGGTTCACCCGAACGACCGGCTAAGAAAAAATGGGCTAAGGTTGAATGCAGTCGGGCCAATGTATGCATCTTGTATAGCTGTCTGTGCATTCTCTCGATCTGATCACAAGTTACTGTCCAGACCAGGCACATTTTTCCACAGTTGCCTTGTGTACGGAAAAGTGAAAAAGGCGTGGTTGTCCGCGCGGAAAAGACTAATATATTTCAAGACTTCGGGCTTGTTCTCGATGAACAATAGTAAAGCTGCTATCGCTAGGATAACTGCTGTTGTAGTAATAATCATAGTTGTCGCGGCTGCTGTCGTTGGCGGTCTCTCGTACTACTACCTGAGCGCGAACAGTGCTTCCCATGCGAATCCGATCATAAGAATTGGAACCACGTTTGGCGCGGCGGACACGAGCGACGTCCCTTCAGTCTACGCAATGACGGTGCTCTTGAAGAGCTACGGATATACGGCGAATTATATTGTCTTCACTGGCCAGCAAGCTGCCATAGCGGCGTTGCTGTCTGGCGAGATTGATGTTCTGCAGAGTTCGCCCGTGGGACCAATTGCAGCTGCGCAAAAGAATACTAATATTGTGGCCTTCGGCTCGGCCGAGGATGCAAGCGATGAAATTTTGGTCTGCACTAGCAACGTCACCTCTATGGCGCAGCTCGCCACTCAGCATGCTACTGTGGCGGTCACATCATTTACCGATTCTTCATATTACTATCCTTACGTATGGCTCAGCGAGAACGGATACGACCCCAACAATGTGAACTGGGTGTTCGTTCCGGGCGCGGCAGGAAGAGGGGCTGCACTTCTATCCGGCAAGATTCCCTGCGGAGCGACCGACGTTGGGAGCACCGTGATCTTGCTAGCCCAGCCAGGGAACAAGTTCCACATTGTTGCGACACTTGCTTCACTCATACCGAGTATCCCCCTGAATGCTCTGTTTACGACGCAATCCTACCTGGGCTCGCACCACGACGCACTTGTGGCGTTACTCGAAGCCTACATCAACGCGAACAGGTGGGCGCAGAACAAGCAGGATTACCTCAACTTCGCTCCGTCAGTAATCGGGAGTCAGCTTACACCCGCGCAGCTTTCCTCTGCATATGATATTCTGATTACATTGAACATATGGAACCGCGACCAGCCATGGAACTCTACAATTACTAACACAATCGCTAACATAATGGGGCAGTTCAAACTCGGAGGGGTAACTAGTACCCCGGCTGCATCATCGTGGTCGACATTGTCTCTATATCAGGAAGCGATTGGGAAGACGGGAACTTGAGAGAAAAATAGGATGAGAGTGATTAGAAGGAAATGAACAGAATCGTCGGCGTTGGCGTCCTGGTAATCGGTCTGATTGTCCTTTCGAGCGGACTATTCTTCTTTGTCGTCGTTCCGGGCCAAAATTCTACTAGTCTTCTTTCGACCACGCAGTACGCGGTCAAAAAAGGCGATGAAATCTCCATTGGCATTCCGCTGACTGCTGGCGACGTGGTGAAGGGGACGTTCGTGCAGAACAACGGCACGACAGTGAACTTGTACTTCATGAACTCCACAGAGCAGAACGTCTTCGGGAACTGTGCGCCTTGCTCCTCGCCCTCGATCTTCAACGCGAGCAACCCGAGCAGTTACAACTACAACATCAAGATAAACCAGACCGGGACATACTATGTCGTGCTCGACAACTCGAACGGGAACAAAGCGGTGTCCGTGACGACGACTGCTGCTCTTGTAAACAGTTCGGGAATGGCCACGATTTACTACTCGTTGATGGGCGCGGGAGTAGTCATAGCGGTCGTTGGGGCGCTCCTCGCCGCAATGGGAGGAACTAGGAAGAAGAGTGCAAAGGACGCGGACGAGCAAAAGAAAACTGAGACCAAGCCTGTAGCACCATCAGGCTCGTCCACCTCTACTACATCCGGTCGCTGAGAAAGGAAAAAAGGATCTCCGCTGGCACAATGATCGACCTAGTCGATGTGTCAAAGGAGTTCAGGCTTCAGCGCAAGGAAACAGAGCGGCTAGAAGTCCTCCGAGACATATCAATCAGTGTTGGCGAGGGGCAGGTATATTCGATCATCGGTCCGAGCGGTTGCGGCAAGACTACATTGCTCAGGATCATCGCGGGCCTTGAGGAGATGGACTCGGGGTCGATCTCGATCAATGGGAAGGAGGTAAGCGGGCCAGGGCGAGATCGGGGGCTAGTCTTCCAGACGTTCAACCTCTTTCCGTGGATGACCGTAAAGCAAAACGTGGACTTTGTCCTTTTCAATCTTCCAACCGAGGAGAGAGAAGAAAGGGCAAAGCGCTACATCAATCTCGTCGGCCTCTCGGGCTTTGAGAGTTATCATCCTCACGAGATCTCTGGTGGAATGCAACAGCGGGTGGGAATCGCTCGGGCGCTTGCGATCGAGCCGAGCGTCCTGCTTTTGGACGAGCCTCTGGCTAACGTGGACTCTCAGACGGCAGAGCTGCTTGTGGACGAGTTGCTGAAGATATTCGAAACTACGAAGAAAACCGCGATATACGTTACGCACAACATGGACGAGGCTATCTACGTCTCCGACAGGATCATCGTCCTCTCAAAGAGGCCTGGAGTCGTCAAGGAGACTTTCGACGTGAACCTTCCGAGGCCTCGCTGGAAATACGACATTCGAAGTATGCCAGAGTTCATTTCGCTCAGGTCAAAATTGAGAAATTCGCTGGGGCTGGCAAAATGACAAAGCAGGAAGAAAAAGAAGAACAACAAAGTGGGAATGCGGAAAAAGAGTCGTCCATATCGGTCGACACGCTGACACCGCCAAAGACTACTGCGCACAGAAAGAAGAAAGCGGCGGGCGGTAACCTCCTCAGCAACAAGTGGTTCATACGGATCGTCACATTTGTCGTTGTGATGGTCCTTTGGCAGGTTGTGGGCTCGAGCATCAATCCACTCTTCTTCTCAACGCCAGTAGGTGTTGTCCTGGGATTCAACACGCTCATCAGCGGCACGGGGAACTACTCGCTTGTGGACGCCACCATCGTCACGCTTGAAACGATGGTGGTCGGATTCATCATCGCTGCGATTTTCGGAGTCTTGCTCGGCATAGCGCTTGGAATCTCGCGATCGCTCGAAGTTGCGCTGAATCCCTACATAAACGCTTTCTACGTTACTCCCAGGATCGCTCTAATTCCACTCATAATCATCTGGCTCGGGGCGGGATTTTCGGCCTTCGTTTTCACAGTCTTTCTCACTGCGGTATTCCCGATGATCATCAACACGCAGGCAGGGGTGAAGAACGTGAGCAGGTCGCTGCTCGACACGGCAAATGCATTTGGAGTCGGAGGGATGAGGCGCTTTCGTCACGTCATTGTACCTGCCGCGACTCCGTTCATAATGGCGGGCCTCAGGCTGGGCGTGGCGGAAGCTTTCATCGGGGTGATTGTGGCTCAGATGGTGCTAGCAATCAGTGGGCTGGGCTGGTTGATCACTGCATACGGCCAGTACTACGACACGCCGCAGCTCATCGGATCCATACTCGTGCTGATGGTTATAGGTGCCGCGCTGACCTCGTTCGTCCAGTTTCTTGAGACAAGGATCTCTTACTGGAAGCAGTCAGAACGCGCGTTCAGGTAAGAGAAATCAAATTCGGCCCTCTGCCGCTGGTATAGCCAAGAAGGGAGAGGAACTGTGAGCCGGGATCCTGATCACAGCTCTTTCAGCGTTATAAGCCATCTCTGGACAAAGAGGAATACAATTCGGGGCGGAACCATTCGGGTCCTTGACAACCGACGTTTTCACCCAGTTTATCAGATCAAGCCAGGAACCCAGCTGGCTCGAGGACAACGTTCTACATCACCGCATAATGGTAATTGATGAAGGATTCTACAAGGGAATGAGGGACAAGCTCTACGAGCGATTTCAGAGCGGCGCATCAGTGATACTTTACGAGATGGGCCTAGGATACGGAGACATCATGGGGAAGGACATGGTAAACATGGGCGTCTCTAAATTTGAGACGATAACCAAATTCATGGAGCTGGGAAAGAAACGCGGTTACGGCGAGTTTCACATACCTCTCCTGAGATCGTTCCTTTCTACGCTAAAGGGCGAGCCCGTAGTCTCTTTCAAGAACAGCTTCTTTGCCACTTCTGTAGGTCGAACGGGTAAGGCGGAGTGCTATATTATGGCTGGAATAATCGCAGGTGCATCGAGGGTGCTCCTCAACAAAGAGTTTGTGTGCGTAGAGGAAAAGTGCCTATGCAAGGGGGACTCAAGCTGCGAGTTTAAGCTAAAGGAATCACAGAATACCGCATCCTGAGGCATTTGTGAAGTCGTGCTCTCCTAACATCCTCCTGTATGGAGTGGCCAGAACAGTATCAGTCATTTCTTCCAAGCAAATTTTCAGGGAGCTATCGGGCAGATGCTTCAAATTACCTTTAATACTCGATTCCCGGATCTATTCTTTCTTGATTGCCCTAATTACCTTTCCCACAAGTAGTACGGGTAAGCATCAGAGGAGTCAGGGGGCCTAATCTACGCCGCTAACCTGAAGCTCCTGGTTTTCACTCGACTATTTTGAGATTGTCATGGCTGCCTGCAGGATTGAAGAATGACTTTAGATGAATAATCTGCAACCGTGAAATGCTTGGTCTTGTCACTAGTCGAGCGCGACAGGTGCAAAGGGCTTTCCATTAGAGATAGCGGGGAGTCGAAGATTAACCAGCTCGCTTCTTCCTGTTTTGATCGCGCTTTCAATCGCGGTATCGATCAGTCTGTCGCGTTTCATAGAGGTATATGATTCGCAGTCGATTGGTTGGGACAGCGCCTCTTTCCTTGCAAATGGCGCAGCCTATGCGGGAGACACCATATACAATCAGGCCTTCGATCCTACGCGTCCACCCGTGATACCGGTTATTCTCTCTCTAATGTTTCGTGTCACGGGCCCAAGCGCAAGTGATGGATACATCCTTTCGGGGCTGCTCTACTTTCTGGCAATCTTGGGCTGCTACTTTCTTGCGAGGGAGATCATGAATCCATGGCTTGCACTCTTGCCGGCTGCCTCTTATGGTCTCGCGCCGATGGTCGTGGAGTGGGCGGGAATAGTTTACTCCAACGTCGAAGGTACTGCAATAGCCGCTCTCGGCCTTGCAACTTTCTCCTTTGGAATCAGGACAAAAAAAGCTTGGTGCCTCTTTCTGACACTTCCACTGTTCGTCATTGCCACGCTGTCACGTTATACTATGGGTGTAGTAATATTCGCAGCGATTATCTACTTAATCACATCAAAGTCGGCACGCGAGACTTTGAAAAAGCAGTGGAAACATCTCGCCGGGGGCCTTGCACTCGCCTCTGTCGTATTCTTTGCCCTGGCTACATACTGGCTCGGTTTTCCGTCAAGGTTAGGAATTGGTCTTGCGAACCTCTTTCCGGCGCCTCAGCAGCCCAACCCTTTCCAGAGTCCTCGAGGGCGGGCTTTCTTTGCAGTTAGTCTGCCCGCAGAGCTAGGCATAGGTAGGTACGGCATACTAATGACATTTGTCTTCATTGCGTCTTCTGCCTATGCCCTAGTTCTGGTCTATCTTTTGGCCAAGTCGTCAAGGATTGGGAAAAACAAGGCTGCCATTCGCATAAATCAGGAGAGCATGGTTCGAAAAAATGAATACGGTGTTGATAATGAGAATGGCGATGAAACCCAAGAGCGGCTCAAACTGGGCGTTGATCCTCTCGTATATGCTCTCCTCACTTGGTTCTTCATGTTGTTTGTGTACTACAGCCTGATCTGGCCATACTACGATCCGCGCTACTCGGTCGAATTTGTGATGCCTGCGCTAATCTTAGCTTATTGGGGGGTGAGCAAGGTGCTCTCTCGCATATATCGACTGGGTGCAGAAGCGAAGACGAGGAGGTTTCTCAAGGTGACGGTTACATTCCTCGTGGTGGCATTGATAGTATTCGTATTTTCGGCAGAGATGTTTGCGTCATCAACTGCTGTTATCGAAAGCACTCCGGTAATTGACTCCTCCGTAAGCGCTGGCTTCAGAGAGGCCACCGGCTGGATAAAAGCTAACGTGCCGCAGGATGCTCATATTGAAGGAGACTGGTACACCTTTCTGCAGTGGTATCTTCCACAATACAACATCACAGCTGCACCAGTCCCATACCAGTTGCAGACTTATTCACAGTATCAAAGCTGGCTGAGTTCGATAGCGAATAACGGAATCCGCTACGTGGTTTACTCAGATCCATCTGCGATACAGATTCCGCCGGAGTTACATCCTGTCTTCACGTCCTCCGTAGGAGACGTGGTAGTGTTCTCCGTGGGTGCTTAGTTACTTTTGAACATGAGAAAGAATCTGAACTACAATAAGGTTAAATGCTCTAACCGGCGATTCGTACTTTGAATCTGGTGCCTGTATCCGGACAAGGAATGTCTCAGTTTTCTATAAAGAAAGAATGTCGCTATCCGAATCGATTCAACGTGATCCCCCTTGACCAAGAAGACTGTCCTAGAATTTACAGAGTCAAAAGAGGCTGCAATTGAGTCGGACAATCTGACCGACGATTACTGCGACCTTTGGGTGTGGCACGTCCACGTTCCCCCGAGCGGTATGGGCGCAGTAACACTGCTCAGTTATGAGAACACGGTCCACAAACCCCTCGGTCTGAGGAAAATTTCTGAAAAGGAATATTCGGTCTGGAAAGAAAGTGTACCTCACTTTTCAGATGATGGTACAGAGAAGGCGGAAGAGAACGATCGAAATGAAAAAAGGACGCGGCTTGCGTACTCTATGGATCGAGGAGCGGTTCCTCGAGGTGCCAAGATGGTTCATTCTAAACTAGGGTTCGTTGCGGCTAAGGTAGACCCGCCATTTGAGGGCAGAGATGAAGTTGTCTTCAAGATTACATCAGAGCGGGTAGGATATCTTGAGGACATGAAGCGTTTTCTTCCATGGTACTAAATCGCTCTGAAACCCTGTCAATCTTTTCAGGACTCTTGAGCCAACTACCAATGTCTTGTTGACTCTTTTAGCAAAAGCCTTGTTTCCTCAGTAACTCTGACTTCTCCTTTGGGTTTCGTCGAAATTACTTCATAGTTCACGTCGAGGCCCACCTCTGGATCCATGTCGTAAATTGCTTTGAAGGTAATCTTGCCGATGTGCCCCTTTGCAACTACCCTGCCAAGCAGCGACTCATGCTTTGCTCTTCTCGCAATTGAGCTGAGAAACTTTTTCTTTCTTTCATTCCATTCGCGTAGCGTCTCTATGCGGGCATCGTAGGATTTTCCACTCTCTCCCTCCTTCCTTTGCGACCACTCCGGCTCATCCCACTCGAACCTGTAGCTCAGGTCTAGCAATTCCCAGTTGAGCTTGCTTAGAACGATCGTAACCTCTTCCGCGTCAGAGACGGGCATGGCTTTCCTTTGCTTCGCCAACGTGGGATCTCTTGATTCCCAAGGAACTCGATGGCGTCTATATACTTACTTGAATCGCCGAAACCACTGGTATTCTCCCGTGCAAAAACGGGACCAGCTAGTTGTCTCTCTCCCCATCTCACAGATAGGTCAGGACCTTGCGGAGCTTTGCTGGCAAGGCATGTCCTATCAGTTGCTTATCCTCAGGCCTCAGCACGCGAAGCCACTTGAGACACGATAGGAACGCAAAGCAACCAACCAGGGTATAAGGTACTATTGTGAAAAGTGAGGCTGAGACGAACGTCGAAAGGACCCACAGCAACGCGAGGAGCACGCCTGAACAAGCGAACATTTTGACGTAGGCTAATGAGCTGTCGTAGCGGACGGAGTATCTTCGTGCAAAAACAAGCGCAACCAGTGCACCGACCACCGCCGTTGCATCTCTTGAAATTGCAGCTCCGACGATCCCCATTTCAGGCACGAGAAGAACAGACAGGCCGATTTCAATCACCGAAGTTAGGGCGCTCAGCATAAAAACGTCTAGGGATCTTCCGGTGGCCTGCAGCAGTGAGTAGATTGTGGACTGAATCGCCAGAAAACCGTAGAACAGGGCAATGAGTTCGAGCGAGTGTGCGCCCGCGAGGTAAGCGCCTCCCCCTGAAAATAGCTCCAGTAGCTGGTGCGAGAGGGCTGCGACAAGGAACGACGCAGGAAGAATTGCAAGCATAATGAAACGGACTGCTAGGCGAATGCCGCTTGAGACTTCGTCGCGGTTTTGGGAGCTGGACGAGGCCTCGGGGAGGAGCGCCGTGGAGAGCGGTGTTAGAAAAACAAAGGTGAGCACACTTGAAATCGAGACAACCGTGTTGTAGACGGCAAGCGTCGTAGCGTTGAGGTATCCACCAACGGCGATGAGGTCGGAATTGGAGGTAATGATCACAAGTATTCCCGCGGCGCCGAGAGGCGCCGAGTAGCGTAAAATCTCAGAATATCCAAATCGTGTCACCTTTGCGCCCTTTTTCGCGTTATCTCCGAAGTTGGAAGTTATGATCCACATCGACCACAATGCAAGGATACCGCTGTAGACTACCCACCCCGCCACCGCGATGAGCACGCTACGGTAAAGAAGGAGTCCGCCGATGGTGAAAATCACCATAGCTACCCTACTTGCAAAAAGCATCCAAGCTATGAGCGAGTACTTCCTGAGACCCTGAATAACTCCCTGCAACACAAGCGCAATCGAACTTGAAAAAAGCCACAAAGCTCCGATTTCGAAAGCGTCGCTCCAGCTGGGGGACTTTGTGAAGAACAAAGACAGGAAGGGAGCCATGAGCAGGAACGCGACACTGATGCAAGCAGTCGTCAGCAGAGAGAGAAGTATTACCCTTCGAGCAGCTACATATGCCTCTCTTTCGCTCGTTGCCTGAAGGAACGAAACATACCTTGCTGATGCGTACTGCAGTCCAAGAGTTGCGACCGAAGCGGCAACTCCAACCAAAATTGAAACTGCGCTATAAACGCCGTACTGAACCGACGGGAGGAGACGAAGCAATGCACCGAGGAAGACAAAGGCAAGGATGCTAGTCGCGAAGTTCTGAACGGTCAGTGATCTTAGACCGGTTGAGATGTTTCTCTGTCTCTGCTCGTACAAAGATTTGCCTACTTCTTGGGCTCTTGCTACCGATCCTTCCTCATCTGACTCGTTCTCAGTTAACGAGGTCATTAGGACAGAATCACTTTCTTTTCACTTCTTTCCAAAACCTTACGCCACTCAAATGCTCAGGCGCATATCCTCAATTAATTGCCGTCTTCAGCGGCAGGATCTTTTCGATTGCAGCCTTGTAGTGCTCTGCCTTCGAAGAAGAGACGAGATATATGTCGTCAATTCCTGCAAGGAATTCTTGGAGAAAACGGTTTTCAACTTCACTGAGAGTGCCTAAATCCAGACCGTTGAAGAAACTCTCCGCCAACAGGTACGGATTTGACTTCCAGCCGAACTCGTAGTCCTGAATTGCACGTATGCGCTGGAGGGCCTCTCGCTTGCCCAATGTTTCGATACGGTCTATTCCGTTCTGAATTATCGCAAGATGATTGATTCTCCCTTTTGTGACTGTTGGAAGTATAGAGTCTGGGTATATCTTGATACCACCTGGAGCAAATCTTGTCGAGAGGGCCTTTGATTTTAGGTCGTTCAGAAACATTGAGAGGTGCTGAGCGCCAGTCAGTTTGATGTTGAACTTTCTGACGGTAACCTTTGAAATCACGGAGCTGCAGGGAAGTCCGTAGCAGTACCTGTCAGAGTCTAGAATGGCGAACTCGTCCGTGAGAAATTGTGCTCCTAGCTTCTTCTGCCGTGCGAGCATCCAAGAGGTCGTGGTCTTTCCAGTGTTACCAAACGCTGGGAAGATTATGCCATCCTCACCCAATTTCACTGCCGCTGCATGAAGCATATACTTCCTGTTGCGGATAAGATGGACGAGTAGCAGGCTCCTGAGCTGATCTATCAATTCCCAGCCTTCTGCGACGATATCGGAAAAGGTCAGATAACGCTTATTGAAAGTGAACCTGAAACCTTTCCTTCCCTCGTCACATCCATCAATTGCTTCAAGCTTCGCACACACAGGTCTGAACCAGGGGTACAGGAACTCAATTGCGCCGCTTGAGCGGTCGTGGTAGAGCATAAGATTGACCTTCTCCTTGCCTTCCGGTTTCACCTCGAGATTATCATCTCGAATGAACTCAAGCAACCACGTCGAACTCTTTTCTACTCTCGGTTCTGATTCCTCCGCGAGACTTCTATTCGAAGAATTTGAAGCTGTATTGCCCTCTTCAAGAGAGGTTCTGAAAGAGTGCATCATTCCTTCAAAGTAAGGGATGTTTGTTCTCAGGGCAAAGATGCCGTTGAAATCGTACCTGTACGTCTTCAATTCTCTTTCACTCTGATATCATGTCTCAAGCTACAGAGCAAGCCCGACCACGCTGAAACAAAGAAATGAAGCAAGGAATGTGACTGCAAGGTAAAGTGAACCTCTGAGCAGCGGTCTTGTTCCAGAGATGTAGTTGCCGGCAAGAAGATAACCGAATATTGCGAGTCCGCCCACGGTCGTCGTCAGTGTGTAGACATCTATTCCGTGCTTTGCGTTCTCTATCTGGGGCAAAAGGTTGAACTGCGGGCTTCCAAACAGAAGATACCCTGATCCCTGTGTGAAACTAAGAATCAGAAATGCTGTCATTGCCCCAAAAGCTAGGACGTATGGACCTACACCGTAGTTCTCGGAAACTATCGCGTAGATGAGACCGACAGGTAAGACGATGATCCACCACTGTGGTTGCTGCGCAGCAAAGAGCAGGAAAACAATGAGAGAGGCAAGGGTGATTGAGACCATCCCCCTAAGGTCAAATCGCCTCTTCCAGAGGAAGACTCCTAGGACAAGTACGAGCATTATAATCAATGGATGAAACGCCTCAAGTTGAGGAAAGTTCGAAAATATCGTGTAAGGCGTGTGAGGCTGGGCGAGGAGAAGGGTGGAAGAAGCTCCTAGCGCAGCTGCCGCGATCAGATAGATCAGATGCCACTGAGGCGGGTATGCGAACAACAACAGGACGGGGCTGAAGACTAGGAGAATATTTGCAATCTTGATTGGCCTTGAGAAGAGCGACTTTAGAAATAGAAAGAGGAAGGGGATTAGTCCCACGAGCTCAATAAGGGCCGAGACCGCGAAGGAGAGGGAGGCGCTCAAATCGTGCACGAGGCTGCCTTGCCCTTGTTCCGTGCTGGCTCTTGACATAAAGAAGAATCCTAAGACTATGAACGAGACAGTCGCAGCCTCATATTGCCCCCATACGGAAGAAATATAGATCGAGAGTGGATTAAGGAAATAGAAGATCGCAAGCACTTTTCCTCTGTTGTCTTCTGGATTGAACTTGAAGATGAGGTAAGTGACAAAACAGTCCGCAGCAATTGGAAACCCCTTAAGGAAGAAACTCTCGACGAACCCTGTCTGGTGGTTGAGGATGTAAAAGTCGTGGAACCCGAGTTTCACTAGGAGCGCGTAGAAAGAATAGGGCACCCAGTAGAGAAAGAATGTGAATGGAAGCGTGGGGCCGAGCGAAACATCAGAGACTCCATACTCAAACCAACCTCTTGCAGAAGTGGCGTAGATCCCAATGTCGAAGGGCTGCATCGCAACAGGGGCGAGTGCAAACCTACACACGATACCAGTCGCAAGCGCCAGTGTTATATGACGAGGCTTGAGCTCACCTGCCTTCAAATACAACAATAGGGCAATGAGTAGAGGAAGCAGGAACAGCATAAAGACAAGATAAGCATACCAGAAGATTCCGGAGAGTGCGGTGGGCGCCGCCTGTAGGGAGGTCTGCGCCGGAGTAAAGACGAAGCTTGCGTTCTGGAGTTTTGCTTGAGTTAGGGCGCCATTCAAAGCAATGACAACTATCGAGAAATTCCCGGAGGGCGGAACTGCATCCGAGAATATCTTCTGCCCTCCCTTGGGATACAGCGAATACTGGTAGCTCGAAGTGGTGGGGGAGTACTTGTAGACGCTACCTACTGTTGCAATGCTACCGTTCAATTGATAGAACACATAACTCGTGCCCGGCGTCGCTTGCAACTGCAAGCTGAGGTCTATCTTGTTTAGCACCCAGGATGAGTTGAGGCTTGGAAATGAATCGAAGGTAAAGTAAACCGAATGGTAATTCTGGTTAGGAACAAATTGCTCCAAGTGATAATTGAGGAATTCGAGGTTCTGTATCTGCATGCTAAACGGTAACGGCGTTGACGAGGCGCCTCGTTCTACGTAGAGCTGGAGCTGGGTGATGTTTTCCGCTGCCACTCCAATATTGGTCTTGCTCAGAAGCTGCATGTTCACTTGAATTGTCTCGAGATTTCCCGTCCCTATCCTGTGATTCAAAAAGTCGGAATTGTTCCAGAGAGGAATGAGTGTCCGATTGTCGGCTGTCGAGGAGTAGAATCTAATGCCATAGCCCACGCCCTGGGTCACGGAGATTTGCAGAAACATGATGGGGTATCTAGTGATGTTAACCGAGAGCGATCTGGAAATTTGGATCGAGGTGGGAGAAGAGCTTGGCTTGAACGTGCCCGAAAGCGTCGTCACGCCCACTGTATTGAGTTGGGCATTGTTAGCTGATTTTTGTGTGCCCGACCCAAATGACCAAGTATTCAGGTTCTCGCTGTAGCCAACCGATGGGTTGGGGCCCTCAGTGTAGATATGGGCGAGGTAGTTGTTCCCATTCACAACGCGAATGTTTTGTGGAGGAACCGTCCCAGCCAAGAGAACTGTCAGGAGAATTCCTGTAACTATGACTATGGCAACAACGGCGCGCTTCCACGAGAAGAGCCCGTGGAAGGTTTCAATTAGGAGTGTCCTTAGTTCCAATTTTCGAGTTCCTCCCAAAGCCGTTCCGTTTGCTCAAGAGTGCAGAGATTGCGGATCGATTCGTACGCGCGTGCTCCCATGTTGGTGGCTACCTCCGGAGAACCTGCAAGATGTCGAGCTCTCTGACTCATGTTAGGAACATCCATGGGGTCGCAGAAGTAGGAACTCTCCCCGTCGCGAAGGAGCTCTCTCACCCCGCTTCGAGTGGTAAGTATCGTTGGCTTCTGATGAAGTGCGGCCTCGGCCGGGATGAAACCGAAGCCCTCAAAGAGGGAGGGGTGTATGAGGAAGCTTGCTTTGGCGTAGAGACTGTGCATTATCGTATCGTTGGATCCGTAGAAAATGTGAAGATCAACTCCAAGATTGCTTGCGAGGTGTTCGTATTCTCTTTTCAAGAGTCCACTTCCCACAATCGCTAGTGAGTGGCTTTCCTTGATCCGAGCCGCCGCTCTAATTCCTGCCTGAAAGTTCTTGTATGGCACGAATGCGCCGACCATCAGGACGAATGGCCGATCAATGTCGATTGGCACTGTCTTGGCCGTGGCTATGCCATCTTCCACGGGCGGGAAGATGACAGAGGAATCGCGCCCGTAGACATTTTTTATGTACCTAGCTTGGTATGCACTGTTAGAAATTATCTTGCGATAACGAGCCACCGTTTCGTAATCTATGACGTGAAGCATCCTTTTTGAAATTGGAAAGAGGGCCAGGCCCAATCCGCCGAGATATTTCCCGTAAAACGATTTTGAGGTAGCTTCAAAAGTGACGCTGACCTTTCTGTAGTCTTCACCATGCAAGAGTTCAGAATATGCCGGCTCAAATATGCTCCCCGAATACCAGGCCGTCTTCTTCGACAGCTGTTTTGTGATCCTGAATGCAAGCAGCGGCTCCACGTGGTGATGGACAAGGATGCGATCGTAACCATCGAGCACGTGCATCAGTTTGAGTGACTCGGGCTCGCACAACCCCCGGGGGAGTGAGAAGAACTTGATTCTGCGAATCTCCTGTCTTGCCCATAAGTGCTTATCAGTGAAATCTGCAAAAAGATCTACGTCTTTCCCCGCGGCTTTGAGTCTGTTTTAGTGCAATAATGCTGCACGCTCCGCTCCACCGAATCGGCCGAAAGACTGAATCATCATAGCGATTCTCAATTGACCTGCATTATCGCCTCTGACCCCTGGCATCTCAGAAACGAAGTAACAAGATCAAGGCTTATCGGCCGAATTGGCATGTTGCCTTCTGAGACTTTGAAACCCCTCCACGACGGAGAAATTCTCATTCCAACGCTCGAAGAAGCGTGATGTTTCAGTTAGCTCGGCCTTGCCGTCTGACGAAAGATGACATGAGAACGCTTCAGGCGCTCTTCCCACAATGAGAACGCAATTTTCGCATTTTAACACAGAATGAAATCGCTTTTCATTCGTCTGAGGACAGCGATCGCTATGAAGGTGATGTTACCTGGATTGCTGATCTTAAGGGAACAAATGATTAAGTATGATATGACTTGCGACAAAACTTCTGATATCTGATCTTCAGAAACGAAGAGCCCTAGCTTTTCGGATATTGAAGATCTAGGTATTTTTCTGTAGTCACAGAAGATTGCATTTTAACTTGCCAAAACGAAAAGAGGCAGCGAGCTCAGAATGCCCTTCGAGTTCGTGGCAGAATGCTAACAGTTGGGATAAGAGTGGACCTTACTGAATTTCATTTTCCAATTCCATGCTACTGCCACTAACACAAGAGTAGACACTTGTCAGCATCGTTGTGTTTAGAGGCTCATTTCGTACTAGGAATTCTGTCATTATGCTCTAACCTTTTCCTTTGCTTGACGTTCGACCAAAGGGTGGCGTTGCACCGGATCTTCGCAACTCTCGGAAACAAACCTGTCACAGACCGTAGATTGAGCTACAGAGATTCTCTACGTGCCAACTCTCGGAAACAAGAAACTCGATTGAACAGACGAGTCTTAAGTAATGAACGTAGCGCCCACCGGCTACAGCGAGATTATGCTAGATTGGTGGAATCAACGGAGCAACAGCATTACTTTTCACCACAGAGAGCTTTCATAATATGGCGAAAGCCAGACTTCTTGAGCGATGGATTAGTTCACATTTTGGCGCATTGAGAGCTCTCGTCTTACTATTGCCTCTAGTGATGGTGCTCTTTCACTTTCGGTTTTGCAATCACCTGTTTGTTTGCGGGGCTGATCTCCATGGATGGGCTGGGCACTACGAAGAGATCTCCTGAGATAGTTTTACAATAGCAGGAAGTAAAGTAGATGTATCCGTGGTCAGGCCAACTGAAATCACGCCCCTCTAAGCCCAAATCGTTTGGCCAAGCTCGATTTATGCCTAAACAAAAGATACTGAGATTTCCGTCCAGTCATATTTGGAATTGAATTTTCTTCTCGACGAATTAGGCGTCAGGGAGATATATGCCCCAATACTCGAAGATGTACCTCGCGAAGATATGATTCCGCGCGGGTCGGATGGTCTTGGAGAAACTAAGGGACATAGATCAATGGATTGACAGATGGTCGAACGGTTCTGTGAACTCTCTACCTGCGGACAGGGCGAACCGAGCCTTGGATGAGCTGGAGTCTCTGATAGATAGTTACGTGTCGGAGTAGCACTAACAGCAGGGGGCCTTTAAGCTGTTATCTCCTCATGCGAAGTCATCTTGTTATTCACGGTTCTAAACCTGAATCTAGATTCTCGTTAATCATTACTCGATTGCTTAGTACTTCTCTATTCTTCAAATACAGTTTAGAATTTTAACGTCGGAGTTTTGTATCCAATGCGATGGGAAAGACTTGGGAACATCAATTGATGAAGCAAATCCCTCCGATAAGAACGTGGAAAGATCCATCAAGGAAGAGAGGAAGTTCCTAAACAAAGGCAAGTACAGCATTGCCCCGCCAGGCTTTGAAGAAAGCGGATTGGAAGGCGAGGAGACGAAGGAGATGGAAGACGCAGACGCTAAGACTGTCTCGGAAGAGGATTTCGAGGAGCTCAGTTCAGATAAGGAAGAAGACACAACCGAGGGCGAGATTACGGATACTCATACGTCCGATTGATAGGTCTAAGGGAGCAACATCCCGATCTAGTAATCGGAGGAAAAACGACCCTCTGCCCTAACACAGGCGAAATGTGGCACAATTATCCGTTGGCGCACTTTGCACTATGGAACGTTAAAATGCGAGTTCTCTCTTTTAATGAGACAGAGATAGGCGGCGACGACTGATAGCATGAGAAGAGAAATTCCTGAGGGCGACGAAGCGGAGGAGATATTGAGAAGGGACGAGATTAGGAAAAAGGCAAGAGTGCGAAAAAGAGGGCCGTACAGAAAATCAAATGCCGTTCACACTACAAAGAGAACCTAATGGCTCTTGTAAGCGATGGCGTCAATTTCCACTTTAGCCCCTTTAGGTAGCTTCGAGACCTGGACGGTGCTTCTCGCGGGGGGCGTGCTCGTAAAGAATGACCCGTAAACTAGGTTGAAGGCCTGAAAATCTTCCAAATTGGTGAGGAAAACTGTGCACCTGAGCACCTTGTTCAAGTCGGAGCCCGAAGCTTTCAGTACGGCCTGGAGGTTTTTCATCACCTGTGCAGTCTGAGCTTCTGTTGAGTCGGCCTCTATGTTGCCTGTGCTGGGATCTATGGCAACCTGCCCGGAAAGAAAGACAAGATCATTCCAGATAACAGCTTGAGAGTACGGACCAATCGCCTTCGGAGCGCCCTCTGTACTTACTGCTTGCATAGAAAGAATAATTTCTTCCATTTGGGATTAATGATTTGTGCTTTTCTACTTTCGCGATTGTTCCGCGTTGTTACCCAAACAGTTCAACCCCAGACCATTCTCGGGACAGTCTTGGACACTGCCCCCACGAGCCTGCCTGTTCTCTCCTTCAACTCATCAACGGTTTTGAACTCTCTGACTATCTCTCCGTTTCGGATCAGGGGGGTTATCAGTGGGCGGTATTTCTTGCCGGGGGGCATGGGGCTGTTGGTGATCAAGTCGGTCATAGTCCTTAGATCTCTGTATACGTACTTTCTCCCGGAGAGGTCCCCACGTTTCGATCGAAGAATCATGTTACGCGTCCTTGAGTCTTGAACCTCAACTATTTTCCCACCAAAGTCGATTACGGAGGCGGCGGACACGCTTGTTCCTACTCCGAACCCATCGACCCAGTCCCGCAGTTCGATGACTTGTTGTTCGTCGAGCCCTCCTGAAGCAAAGATTTTGACATCGGACGCTCCTCTGAGGTTGAGCTCCCACCTTACTTCCTGCACGATTTTCTTCAGGTCCCCTTTTCTTGATCCGGGCGTGTCGAGCCTCACTCCGTAGAGGTGCTTCCCCAGCGTCTCAAACGCCTTAATTGAGGCAATTTTTTCGTCACTCAATGTATCTACAAGAGCTATCCGTGGCACCGACTTTGCCAGCGCCCTGTCAAATATCTTCCAAGCCTCTTCTTCATTCCCAACGCAGAGTATGAAGGCATGCGGCATGGTGCCGCTGGGCTGTTTGTTCAGTAGTTTAGCGCCAAGTACGTTCGAAACGCTACCAAGGCCACCGATAACACAGCTTCTTTCGATCATCGGGGCGAGAGCCGGATGGGCTCGCCTAGTTCCGAAACTTATGACAGGTTTCTCTTCCGCAGCTAGGGCAATACGGGCCGCCTTGGTGCAGATGCCGCTTGACTGGCAGAGGAACCCGAGTATGGGGTTTTCGTATTTTGCAAAATCCTGATAGCGCCCCTCGATTTGAACAACAGGCTCGTATATCGCAAGGTTGGGATCGGTGAGAAAGAGTTCTCCTTCCTCCACCGCATCAACATCAATCGGCAGCCCCTCGAGCAGTTTGGCTACTTCGTATATCCCGCACGCGATTGCCCAGTTGGAATCAAAGGGTGTGTTTCTAGTATAGACCTCCATCATGACCCTGGGATTTATCTTAGCATAAGCGAGTGCCTCAGTTGCATAATTGAAGTAAACATCTGTCGTTTCTGCATCCTTGATTTCGTCTTCCTTGGGCATCCAAAAGAGCCGGTCATCAAGGTCGCGTTTCTTAGCCTTCATTTTTACCACTACACACGATTCTTCTTTTCTTGGTCCCCCAGCACACAAAGACAGCAACTGGGAAGGGCAAGAGAACAAGGCTTCCTTGACGGAATTTAAGCAGTTACCCGACTCGATTTCCTCTGGACTGTTTTCCTTAACTCTCCCGAGTCCCCTCATCGGACACGTTCCAAGGGGAAAGGAAATAAAGGCCAGCAAACCAGATGGTTTGGTATACACGGAGAGTACGGTGGTTTTCCATGAGTGGCCAATTAGGATCAGCTGAACCTGCAAATTCTAAGGTATTTGGTGGAGTAATTTACGAGTGTGTAAGGTGTGGTACAAGAGTAAGCGCGGACGAGCTCGCACAGCTTCCTGAGATCAAGTGCATATGCGGATACAGGGTATTGAAGAAGGCTCGGCCTCCCGTCGTGAAGCAAGTAAAGGCAGTCTAACTCCACAACTCTCTACATCCTTTTCCCAGCCAAGAGTTGAGATGGGTGTAGCGATCAAAGCCTGACAAGTCGGGCCTCGTCATAATTCGTTAATCAACGAAGTCTGAATGTATGTCAAGAGTTCCATTTAATACCCTTAGAACCAAAACGCTGTTTTGCAGACTGTGATCTATTTCTTTTGCGCAGTAATACTCCAATAGGTATCGAGGGCTACGGTGCCTACATACCTTGCTACAGACTCCCCACGGCTGAGATTGGGCGCGTATGGCATGGAGGTGGCGCCGGCCCGAACAAAGAAAAAGCGGTTGCATCGATTGACGAAGACACGACGACGATGGCTGTCGAGGCGGCAAGGGTCGCCATCCAGATGGCAGGAGTAAATGGAAACATTGGTGCAATTTTCGTTGGGACAGAGTCCAAGGTCTACGCGGTAAAGCCAACCAGTACTATTGTTGCTCAGGCTCTGGGATGTCACAATCTTCTCGCGGCTGATTTTGAATTCGCCTGCAAAGCGGGTACTGAAGCAATGCAGATAATCAGTGGCCTTTGTGGATCAGGAATGATTGATTGCGGGCTGGCCATCGCGGTCGACACTGCTCAGGGCAGGCCTGGGGACGACCTAGAATACACTGCAGCCAGTGGAGGTGCTGCATTCGTGCTTGCAAGGGAGCGGGAGGAAAGTATTGCAAAGATTCTTGGAAGCGTCTCGTATGTTTCGGATACCGGCGATTTCTGGAGGCGGCAGGGCGAAAAGTATCCCAAGCACCTTTCACGGTTTACTGGTGAACCAGCTTATTTCCATCACGTTGAGACAGCGGTCAAGAACCTGTTCACAGAGTTCAAGGTTCAACCGAGCGATTTTGACTACGCCGTGTTTCACCAACCGAACCCACGGTTCCCAGTCGAGGCTGCGACGCGGCTCGGGTTCACGATCAAGCAGATCGAGACCGGGCTCTTGAACCCGATGATTGGAAATACATACTCCGCGAGTTCCCCTCTTGGCCTTGCTGCAGTGCTTGACATTGCAAAGCCAGGACAGAAGATACTCCTCGCATCATTTGGATCAGGTGCTGGCAGCGACGTATTCATCATTGAGACAACGGAAAGGCTTCCGGAACGACGTCGCGTCGGTGTGCCGGTAAGGACAATGATAGAAGACTCAACGAAGATAGATTACGCGGTTTACGCAAAGTATCGGGAAAAACTTAGGCGCTGATTAAGTAGCGCGTCTCGACTAGATACAGCTCGCATTTTTGTGAAGCAAGAAGTTCAAGACGGGATAACGCCAGCGGATTTGCCAACAAGACAAATCATGACCAAAAGAGTAGTGAATGTGGATTGCACCCATCAGTGTTTATCAGAAACATCGGGTTTACAAAGGTGGGAGACCACTGGGGTAGCTCGATTTCGGAACTAGCGTTTGAGGCAAGCAAGAAAGTTCTCGGCGACATACGACCTGACGCGATTATCGTCGCAAACGCGTACGCGGAGCTGACCTCATCGCAGGCAAACCTTGGATCTGTCATCGCGGACGCCTTCGACCTGGACGGCCCCGAAGCCTTCAGGGTGGAGTCTGCTGGGGCGTCGGGCGCTGCAGCGATACAGACCGCATCCGGGCTAATCAAGTCGGGCGAAGCAAAGTCCGCTTTGGTTGTCGGAGTAGAAAAGATGAGGGACCTCGATCCGCAGAAACTTACGCTTGCGCAGGCGCTCTCTGAGCACGCCGAGTATTCGCAATTCTTCGGAATATCCTTCCCGTCAATGAACGCTTTGATTGCAAGAATGTACATGAAGAAATTTGGCATCGATCGGGAAAAGCTATCATCGTTTCCAGTGTTAGCCCACAGAAATTCCTCTACTGTTGCACACGCGCAATTCAGAAAGAAATTCACCGTGGAGGAGGTCTCTCGTAGCGAGGTAGTTTCGGATCCGCTCCGGGTGCTTGATTGTGCACCAGTTGGAGATGGCGCAGCCGCGGCATTATTTGTTAGCGGAGAATTGCTCTCACCAGAGGAGAGAGGCTCGTCGGTAGAATTGGTTGCAAGTGAATCCTCTTCCGGGAGGCTGAACTTTTTCGAGCGTGACGACCCACTGCACTTTGACGCAACTCAATCGGCGACGAAGAAAGCTCTTGCGAAGAGCGGTCTGACCCTTGATCATATCAACTTTTTCGAAATACATGACTCTTACTCAATCGGTGCCGGCCTTTCGATTGAAGCAATCGGGCTATCGAAGAAAGGGCATGCGTTCTTGGACGCGTCTTCGGGAAGATTTGATCTCAGTGGAAAGCATCCGGTGTCCACGTTCGGTGGAATGAAGGCAAGAGGCTACCCCGTGGGCGCTGCGGGAGTCTACCAGGTGTGTGAAGCTTTTCTCCAGCTTACGGAGAAAGCTGAATTCAACCAGGTCCCACACGCGCGAAGGGGTTTGATACATACAATGTCGGGTATAGACAGTTCCGCTCACGTCCACGTCGTTTCGAGGAGAGGTGCATCCTGACCTTGTCTGTTCCTTTCTGGCGCACGCGCGATAGATACTACCGGATGCTTGGAAACAAGTGCGTAAAGTGTGGGGCGGAATACTTTCCCCCGGCGAACGTTTGCAGGAAATGCAAGTCGCTTGAACTCAAGGATTGCGAGATGCCTCACATTGGAACGCTCTTGAGTTTCACTTTACAGAAGGAGAGCCTCGCGGGTTTCGAAGAGCAGGAGCCAATGATCTACGGTCTGATCAGGCTCGAAAACGGCGCCAAGATAATTGCACAGATTGTCGATATGCCTTACGAAACGCTGAAGGAGGGATTAAATTTGCAAGCCGTATTCAGGAAGATAAGAACCGACGGCGAATCTGGACAGATATACTACGGGTACAAGTTTGGTCCGCTACGGCGCTTGGATTCAACGACCCATCACGAATGAAAAGACTGAGGGAATTTCAGGCGTTTAACACAATGGAAGTAACGCAGGAAAGGAAAGCAAATTACGATGAACTCTTGAGGCTCGCGCTGGAAAGAGGTTTCTTCTTTCCCTCCGCAGAAATTTACAACGACGCCCCGGCCGGCTTTTGGGAGTACGGTCCGGTCGGCCTACTCATGAAGAACAACTTTGTTAGACAGTGGAGGCAGAGGATCGTAAAGCAGGACGACATGGTGGAGATAGAAGGGTCGGTCATCCTCCCGAAGATTGTCTTTGAGGCATCCGGGCACCTTTCAAGCCTGGTCGATCCGCTCGTCCAGTGTACAAAGTGCGGGCACCGAGTCCGAGCAGACAAGTACATTTCTGAGAAGACTGGACAGCAGATAGACGAGAGGCTCTCTCCCGACGAGTTCCAGGAGCTCATCGTTAAGAACCATCTTCGTTGCCCAAAGTGCGGCGGCGAGTTTGGAAGACCAACCAAATTCAACATGATGTTCAGGGTCGGCGTTGGTGCCGAAGACGTCGATGCTTACCTTCGCCCCGAGACCGCACAGAGCATCTTCGTTGACTTTTCGAGACTTTCAAAGACAATGAGAATCAAGCTTCCAAAGGGAATCGCGCAGGTTGGAAAGAGCTTCCGCAACGAAATCGCACCGAGACAGAGCTTGATTCGCCTTCGCGAATTGATGCAGGCGGAAGCGGAGGTCTTTTTCAATCCTGCGAGCAAATTCGACGCCGCAAAATTTGACACGATAAAGGACACGAGGATGAACGTGCTCTCGCAGCCGTATTCTCCTTCGGAAGATTTGGCGGCCAAGACAAAACAATACTCCGCATCCGAGGCTGTAGCTGCATTTGGAGGGCTGGAGATAATCTCCTACTACTTCGCTCTACTCCAAGAGTTCTACGAAGCTGTGGGCTTCAAGAAAGAAAACACGAGGTTTCGCGAGCTTTCCCCATCTGACAGGGCATTCTACACCACTTCCGCTTTCGATTTCGAGGTCAACACATCGCTGGGCTGGCTTGAACTCGTCGCGTGTAACTATAGGACGGACTATGATCTCTCGGGGCACGCTAGGATGAGCAAGAAAGATCTATCTGTTATGGATGAGGATCGCAAGGTACTTCCCCACGTCATCGAGCTGAGTCTAGGCGTTGACAGAAGCGTTTTCGCTTTGCTCGATTCATACTACTACCACGAGCAAAACAGAGACACATTGAGACTCTCACCGCGAGTCGCCCCGTACCTGGCCGCCGTCTTCCCTTTGATTTCCAAGCCGGAGTTTGAGAACAAAGCGAGGGCAATTTTTGAGAGACTAAAGAAGGAGGATTTCGCAAGCTTCTACGATGACTCAGGTGCGATAGGAAGGCGCTATAGGAGGATGGACGAGATCGGAACGCCCTACTGTATCACTGTCGATCACCAGACCCTCGAGGACGATACCGTGACGCTCAGGGAGAGGGATTCGATGATGCAGAAGAGATTAAAAATATCTGAACTTCCGGGAATCTTGAACTCGCTCAGAGATGCCTAACTGCTTTATCGAAGCAAGACGTAGAGAAGCACTCCCACAACAACTCCCCCAATTATCCCAAGAACGTTTACCATGTTGTTGTCCACATACTTGGAGCCCTTAATGAGAACCGTCTCCCTATCGTGGTGATAGGCTGACTGCGTATATGCGGCGCAGACAACGCATTTTCTCGTGGCCTCTATCGTTGCACCTAGAAGACTGTCAAACGTTGTACCTGCGATGGCTCCAACAACGATGGATACGGCAGCCGGAACAATGGGGATTCCGGAAGATCCTCCAATTATGGAAAGCAATCCTCCAAGGCCTACGATCACGAAAGCTGAAGCAATAGATGCGCCCTCTCCAAGCGAAGACACCCCGCCCGAAGTACCTGCGGCAACGAATCTCCGGATATCAGTAATCAACCGGGGCTTTGATCTGCTGAGCAGTCCCACTTCCGTTGCCACAGTATCTGCCAGTGCCGCTGCGACAGAGGTCAGAAAGCCTATAACAAATATGTCCCGATGTGAAGCAACCTCGGCGACGGCCAATAGGGCTGCGACTCCTCCGTTTGCCACTGTGTTTGGCCACGATCGCGTACCACCCTTTTCCTGGGCAGACCCGAGTTTTACTTTGTAATCATACCGAAAGCGCGTCAGAATCGAAGAACCCACGAAGAAAACAACGACTATCACGAGCCAACTGGGTCCGCCTGCGACGAAAGTGACGAACGTTATTGCAATTCCAGCAAGCCCACCCGATGTGTCGATCGCACGCGCCTTGATTGCGAGCATAGCGAGGGCAATTATGAACACAAGGCCCGCGAGAAGCACGAGTGGCGAGATCAGCATTGTAACCCTTTGATCTCCGCGATCATTTATCCTAACTATACGCTTGGTTCGTCGCGCTCAGGGACCTTTCGAAAGATCCCAGAGCCAGGTGCAGAAAATCTCTATTTTCTTGCTGTAATTGAGTGTTTTCATCGTCTGTTCGCACGCATCATTTTCATGTATTTTCCACTGCGCTCTCTTTCTCGTCTTCTCACCTAATTCGTGCCTTAGTCACTCTTGATTTTTCTCCGTCAAACTGTTATGAGGGAAAAGTTTCCAGAATTTGTCCTTGACCTTTTTGCTAGATGACTTTTGGAAAAGGAATTGAAGAAAGAAAGGTGGAATCAGTCAGTCCAAAGTTTCAGAGTCGATGATGCGACTAATCTATTGCCTATTGTGACGTGTACTAGTTTCGACTCTCCTAAGGCGACGTATTTCTCGCTATCTTCTTTTCAGGTTCCCAGGAAGAATGACAAATTTTCCTATGCGATCCTATTCTCTCCTGTGTTCGCTTTCCGTCAGCAGATGCTTTTCAGGTCCTGGATGATCTGCTCTTCGCTCTTGGGACCTGCAAGAGAAAGAATAATTCGTTCCTTCTCCGCGAGGGCTACACCCACCCGATCAATCTCCTTCGGGCCGTGGAGTATGACCATGCGGGGCTTCAGGTGTACAACGCGAATCGCCACCATCGGGGAGCGCCCCATTCCCACTTTGGTGAAGACAAGCAGCCTCTCTGTGGTAGCCCCGTAGATCTTGTAAAAGTCAAATCCCGAAAGCGCGTATATCGTTTTGATCGAATCGAGAACGGTATAACCGTAGATTTCAGTGTTCAGCCTGTCAGCTCCTGTAACAACAGTGCCGCCCACAAGCTCAAGAAGAGTCTTCGCCAGGACCGGCTCTTTGAACTCTCCAATCGCCAAAATCGCCGATTTGTCCTTGGGCTCAACTTCACGCTGGAGAAGCTTGTGCTGGTTTTGGTCGAGCTTGACTAGAGCATACACGTATTTTTTTATGAAACCCACTCCAGGTGAAGCACGCCTTCCGCTCTCATAGTCGCTAAGGACGGATGGCGAGAGTCCCATTTCACGTGCAAGAAGCGCCTGTTTTACCGCGATGCGCTCTCGCCACTTGCGCATCGTGTCGCCAGGGTTATCACTTATTACAACCTCACCTGCAATCTGCGAGGCGAACTCGACGTACTCCTGGCTCATGCCGAAAACCTACGACAAGTGTCGATTTAAGTCCTTCTTAAGGAAAGTAGTTCGGGCTATTACGCACACTTATTGAAAAGAAATGGAGAGACAGCGCTGACTTATTTACTTGTATTAAACGGCGCCAGGCGCAATGAGAGCTACCTTTCTGTCCGAGCCATTTCTATTGAAGAATCTCTTGGTCTGACCCAGGGTCATGAATTTTGTCTCGCCGACCTTGACGAGCATGGGCAGATCCGCAACAACCTTTCCCAGGATCAAGCAGTGTCTTCTTGGAAGAGTTCGCACTATAGATCGTATTGTCTGCGAATCAGCAGTAGAAGCCTTGGCAATCATGTCCAGATCAGCCTCATTTGTAAAGTTGAATAGGAAGATGTTGTCCGCTTGCCTGTATATGCCAGAGTTTATCGCGTCAGGTTGATTTGTGATTAGAGTAGTGAAAATTCCAAAGTGCCTCATCCTTGTAACAATGTCGTCCCAATACGTCTCCCGCAGATACAAATGAGCCTCCTCAGCAAAGAGAAAGACAGGAGGGATTGTCTCCCTTTCAAGAAGCTGAACAAGTTTGCTCAAGACAATCTCGACGAGCATCCTTTTCGAAAGAGAAGATGATCTCTTTAGCGAAATTATTAGGGCGCCACCGCCTGGCAGCAGCGAACGCATCATCGAATCGACCCGAATGCCCTCCTGAGAGTCCTCTGCAAAAATTCCAGAGCTCCTCATCGTCTGGTATCTCGCGTGCAGGGCATCCTTGACGAGTTCGTTGCAGCGCCAATTCTGGATCGTCTCGCCCAACGTGGTGAGGTTCAGCTTGCCCGACTGTTCCAGGCTGTTTATGATTCTGATGAACTCCCTCAGCGAAGCACCGGGTGCGTCGAGCACGTGCTGCATGAGGGAAATCAGGCTATACTCACCCAAATAATCAAGAGAGAATTTCAGGTTCCGACCCGGCTCCAGAACCTTCACCTTCTCGGAAAGCTGATTCTTTGCCCCGTCCCGGTTCAGTGCCAGTCCTTCGTACTCGTTGTTGAGATCAAAAATTATCACGACAGCACCAGCGCTGACTAGCGAACTCACGAGTATCTTTGAGAGATGAGACTTGCCCGATTCCTTCTTCCCTGTTATGATCGAAAGGTTTCCGTCGAGAGATTCGCCGAGTACCGAAAATGACTCGCCATCTTTGGTCGTGCCGATCTGAATTTTCGCTGTGCCAATCTGTCCTGACAGGTCGAGCAGCCTAGACTGTGAGATCTTCCTCACTCTGGATTTTGACCTTGAAGGGAGCCAAGATACGTTAGGGATCATCAAGCCATTCTGTATGCTCCCCCTGACCTTACACTTTAGCAGCCTCATGTCCTTTATCATCTGGGACACTCCGGAGATCTCGTAAGGGTCGAGCTCCGTTCCATTGGCACTGGCCTCTATGATTTGATCCCTGATGATGTCCTCGGTCAGCGATTGGCTGGGAATGTAGGATTCGTCGTAGACCTGAACTATTACCGAACCTGCCTTGGACTCGTCAAGAATCTCAAGGTAATCGCCTTGGAAGATCGATTCGCTCGGCAGCGCGACTATCGATATCTCATCACCCTGCTTCTCGAGAATTCTCAAATTTTGAGTCTCATGCCCCCAGTTCGAAGTAACTCTCTGAACTCTTGTCATCATCATACTAGGCGCCCGAGAATAGTCGCCCTGAGGTCGTCCGATGGAACGTGGATGATTCCGCATTTCGATGAAAGGTAACTCCTGACAGAAGAAACCGTCGAAGCATCGAAAACTGAGAGATGATGCGCAAGCCTAAGCGTTTCTGGATACCCCCTAAACATGATATCATTGAATTTGAGGTCGCAAAGAACCTGCGACTCGTCCTCTGCATTCTGGTACGAAAAGTCTACGCGAAAAACCTGAGAATTTTGGTTGAATTTTGCAAGAAGCACCCTGCACTGTATCGATGGAATCAAAGCACGGACAGACTCCGTGACATCGATGAAAACGCCCCCCTTCCTCAGTGATTGGAGCGTCGTCGCAGTCTTTGCCAGAAACTTAACGCTGGAGGCCTTGGATATTCCAACAAGCTGGTTAAAGTTCTCCTCGGAAGTGCGTTCGAGCTGCTTCAGGTCGTGGCTCTTGGGCTCAAGGATGGAGGACCTCAACGAACCATCGACAAGTATGAGCGAATCAGAGCATATCTTGCTCGCTTCGAGTTGCGCGCTTCGCTCGAGTTGCGTACGTATGAATCTTTCAGCAAGTGTTCTATCATGTAGGATTAGACGGGCTACCTTGCCGTAAGCCTCAGGTCCTAACTCCGCGCGAATCGTAGTAGGGTCAAGGTAGAATATTATGGGGCCTGCTCTGCAATATTTGATAACCTTTGATCGACTAGCATATACTACTGCGACCCTCCCTGCGTAAATCGCACCCTCGTCAGTCTCACCAATTAGGGCGCAAGAGGAATCAACCCCAACGACCAATCGGTGCCGTGGAGACGAACTGATAATTTCCTTAACCTGGTAGGGCATCGCGCTTCCCGCAAGAGAGGCATCTGCGGGACTGTGAAGAGGAATTGTCTCTTTAGAAAAGTCAGACCTGAAGAACACTTTCTTTCCTGAAAGGCTTGAGAGTCTAGATTGAAGCTTCTCCTTGCCAAAAAGTGCTAGATTTAGGTCGAAAGAGCGCTCCTCAAATTGAGATTCCGAGGATGCAGGAATAATACTTAATTGGTTGTTCATCTTGCGCAAGATGCGTATACAAAGGCTATTGTTTTAAGTATTGCGCAAGATGCACATTATATTGTTGAGCAATTGATTTGCGATGGAAGAAACTCCGAGACTCATAACCGTCAAGCTGAAGAAGGCAGGTTGGGAGGTCGAGATTACCTGCACCGAGAGCCAGTTGAAGCAGGCAATTGAAAGCGTGCTCTCATCCTTGGAGAGCAAGTCACCTGCGCAATTGCCATTGACAGGCCCTTCGCAAATTGCTGGCGAATCGACCGAGAACAAAACATGCAGGGGACTTATTTTTGAGCTCTGGCAGAACCAGTGGTTTGCTGAGGCCAGGTCGCTATCAGATGTTCACGAGGAAATTGCGAGGATGGGTTACCACTACGATAGAACTGCGGTCTCGCATGCTTTGACCGACCTTGTTAGAGAAAATGTCCTCACGAGGCAAGGGTATCCCAGAAACTACGCATATATTCAAAAAAGGCCGCCATCGTCTCAGCCTGCACAATTCACCACGGCTCAAAGTGATGCTGGCGAAGGTTCCCCAGGAACTGACGAATCGGAGTGAAGCATTGGAGAAGCTAGCGCATTGTCTCTCACTTATGACAATATCTAGATTCAAAGAGTCCATCCAGCCACCTTCAGCCGAAATCCATACGCCTAAATCGTAGCGAATGGGCTAATCCAAGATGCAAGCAAGTCAGGGCCGACAAACAGGAATACTCTCTTCGCGGCTCTTATCAGCAAAAACAGCTTCTTTCTTAATGTTTATGCCCTAGTTGCGGGCCGACTTTTATGGCTTGCATGATCTTTCACTCTCAGCAACTCCATGATTCAGAGGAGGATATTCCACTCTAATCACTTTTGGATTTCTCGACAATTGTCGAGAATTCAATGGGGTACCCCCCTAGAGGGGGTACGTAACGGTGCTATTATGGTATTTAAAGCGGGAAACGGCGCGAACCATTCATGAGATTCTCGGGACTATTGCCGTGCAGCAAGTAGTAATTAGGGCAGACATTGACGATCTAGGCTCTGCCCTTCGGCGAAGGAAGTAGATCTTTGCTTTATATATTCTCGATAGTCGTAGCCGTCGCACGCGGGCGGGTTGCCTAAATGTAACTCTCCTACTTTGGCGTCGTTCGTGAAACTGACAGAAAGAGTGACTGAGAGTGGGACTAACTCGCTTTCTTAGCTAGGTATCTTGCGACACTAGCAACAACTACTCCTACCCAGTAATCATAGTGCGAAATGATAGAATAGAAACCTCGAGTGGTAACTATTTCCAGCCCTATTGATATTGCGATTCCAATAAAACCCACTCCTCCGCCAAGTGCGATGAGTAATCGCCCAGTGGACGTGTGGCTCGCCATGATGACTATTCCGCCGAGAACCACAAGCAATCCGCCGAGCGCGATGACGATCGCGAAGATGGCTATCGAAGTACTGGTCAGAATCTCAAGCAGAGGAGGGAGACGTGATCCAAAGTGCTGATTTGCAAAATCCAGCGTGGTCAAGAGAAAGCCCTGCGTTCGATAACCGCTAGTGATAATGAGGGCGCCGCCGATTATTGCGAGGACTCCGCTCGAGATGAGCACCCCGACTTTCCTTCTCTTACCAGATTTACTATCGACAAGCATGAGTCTTTCTTTGCCTTTGGAGTCTCCTTGGACTTTTGCTTGGTTCAATCTATCCGACTTTATGAATCTTAAGGCGTGTATTCAACGACAGTAGCCCTACCGTTCCTCGTTGACATGAAGTTAGTAGATCAAGATTAGGGGCTCTCATACCTTTTTAGGAAACCCAAGAACCTAGTGTCAACTCATGTCCGAGGAGTATAGGAAGCTTTCAAGAAACGAGATAAATGCAGAACTCCCGAAGGTGAAGGGATGGTCGATTGAGAGGGGAAAGCTGCATAGAGAAATCAAGTTTGCAAGCTTTGAGGACGCGATGTCCTTCATGGTTCGAGCCTCACTTGAAGTAGCAAAGCTCGATCACCATCCAGAGTGGTTCAACGTCTACAACACTGTGAAAATAGATCTTGTAACGCACGATGTCGATGGCATCAGCAACTACGACTTTAAGCTCGCCTTGATACTGAATCGAATACTTTCAAACTACAAAGTAAAGCGTTAGTGCTAAGAAAAAACGCTACACTCTACGTCCAATTTACCAATTCTCTGAGCAGAACAAGTGACAGCTGGAGAAGAAAAATCATCTCTCGGAAAATGCTAAAGTATTAGGGCGCGATGCCTGTTCCAGGACTCGTTGGTCTTTGGCGGTCGCGCCCTAAACTTCCGATCGTTTCGCGCCTACACGGATGCCGCGTAACTCTTCCTGCCTTCCTTGTCGAGTTCCTTGCTGCTATTCCTTATTGCGGACTGCGCGGCCGCGAGCCTTGCAATTGGAACTCGGTAGGGCGAGCAGGAAGTATAGTTGACGCCAACCTTGGTGATGAAGAACTCTATGCTCTCTGGGTCTCCCCCGGCCTCTCCGCAGACCCCGACCTCCAATCTAGGGTTTGACTTCCTTCCTTCCTCCGCAGCAATCGTCATCAGCCTCCCGACTCCCTCCTTGTCTATCACTTCGAAGGGGTTGTTTGGCAGAAGCTTCTCCTCAACGTACTTTACCAGGAACTTGCCTTCCGCGTCGTCTCTCGACATTCCGAATGTCATCTGGGTTAGGTCGTTCGTCCCAAACGAGAAGAAGTCTGCTGATTTTGCAATCTCTCCCGCCGTGACCGCCGCTCTCGGCGTCTCAATCATCGTCCCGATTGGGGAGTCGTGGAGTGGCTTTGAAATGAGCTCACGGAGCCGCCTCAACTCCAAAGCCTCCGAGGTCAGAGGAAGCATTATCTCGGCCTTGACTTTGACACCCCGCTCCTCAGCCTCTGCCTTTGCCTCGGCTATGGCCTGTGACTGCATCTCATAGATCTCGGGATATGTGACACCTAGTCGTATGCCTCTGTGTCCGAGCATCGGATTGTCTTCCTTCAAAGTAGGCAGTTTCTTGGCAATGAGGTCTCCAAGCTCAGGGCTTGCGGGAGCATGAAGGAACTCGTGCTGAGGCAGGTCCAGTAGCCTTATTACAACAGGTCTCCCCTTAGCCGCCAGAAATATCTCCAAGAAGTCTTTCTTCTGGAACTCTTTCAGCTTCTCAAGCCATTTCTTCCTCTCCTCGACCGTGTCGGAGATGATCATCCTTTGCACATAGGGAAGCCTCGTCTTTGCGTTGAACATTCTCTCGGTTCTTACGAGACCAAAGCCCTCCGCCTTGAACTCGATAGCCTTTGCGACCATGGTGGGAGTATCTGCATTGGCCCAGACTCCGTTGCGCCTGAACGAATCAGCCATCGTTAGGAACTCGTCCAGATCTTCTGAAATCTCTGCGTCAACAAGAGGTGCGGTTCCGAGTATTACATCGCCTGTTCCGCCGTCTATGGTGATGATATCGCCCTCGCCAATAATTACGTCTCCAGACTTTGCATGATTGTCAAGTATGACAAGAGACTCGGCGCCGACCACTGCCGGTTTGCCCATTCCCCTCGCGACAACCGCCGCATGGCAAGTCTTGCCGCCCCTCTGGGTGAGCACACCTTGGCTTGCGATCATGCCGTGAATGTCTTCGGGCGCAGTCTCCCTCCTTACGAGGATTACACTCTCGCCAAGCTTCCCCAATTCCGCAGCTTTGTTTGTATCGAAGATGGCCTTACCTACGGCGGCTCCAGGACTCGCGGCTATTCCTTTTACGAGTACATCTACGTGAGCATTGGGATCAATGTGTTTGTGGAGGAGCTGATCTAGTTGGAGTGGATCAACTCTAAGAGTGGCATCCTCCTTCGATATGAGTCCTTCCTTGACCATATCAAGAGCTATCTTGACTGCGGATTGCGCAGTCCTCTTTCCTGTCCTAGTTTGGAGCATCCAGAGCTTTCCGTTTTCCACGGTGAATTCGAAATCTTGCATGTCGCGATAATGCTTCTCGAGCAATGTGGCAATAGATTGGAGCTGGGCGTATAGATCAGGGAACTTTTCTTCAATTTCCTCAATTGAGTATGGAGTTCTTGCGCCGGAGACCACGTCCTCTCCCTGTGCATTAATCAGAAATTCGGCAAACAGCTTGTTTTCTCCAGTGTTTGGATTTCTGGTGAATCCGACACCGGAACCGGATCTGTCACCAGTGTTTCCAAAAATCATAGCCACAATGTTAACGGCTGTCCCCATCTTTTCGTCAATTTTGTAGAATCTTCTATATTCCTTAGCGCGCTTTCCGTTCCAAGAAAGCAAAACAGCTTCGATTGCACGCCTCAACTGTTCCTTTGGGTCTTGAGGAAACTCTTTACCCGTTTCTCGTTGAAACAGTGACTTAAATTCCTGTACCAGTTCTGAGAGATCGTGCGTACCGAGGTCGACATCATTCTTCACTCCGCGCTTGTTCTTCTTTTCCTGAATCATGTCCTCAAACTTTGAGCCTTCGATATGCTCGACTATCTTTCCATACATCTGGATGAATCTGCGATAGGCATCGTAAGCAAACCGCTCGTTTCCCGTCGAGGAGATTAGATACTTTAGCACCTCGTCATTCAGCCCAAGATTAAGGACAGTATCCATCATTCCGGGCATCGAGAGCGGGGCGCCGCTCCTTACTGAAACAAGAAGCGATTTTCCGAATTTCTTCCCTGTCCTTTCCTCAATCTTCTTCATTTTCTCGAGGATGGATGGCATGAGATACTCAGGAAACCTTTCACCGTTTTCATAGTACTCCGAACACACTTTGGTCGTGATTATCAGGCCGGGAGGAACAGGGAGTCCTGCATGGGTCATTTCAGCCAAACCATGGCCCTTTCCGCCCAAAAGGTTCTTTCCCAGTCCGTATGCTTCTTCTAAAAGTAGAACATTTTCGGAAACAGAGGTCTGAGTTGTCATCTCTTATCTATCTCGCTATATGGCCTCGGGTGCGGATTATCAGTGGAGTGTTGAAGATATAAGAAAATTATCATTTTCCTACTTACAATTTTTTGTTCGTGATTTCATATTGGACCCGAAATTGAAGCGCTAGAACACACTGTAAATGGCTTATTCTCTGAGACGAACAGCAAAAGATGCATTATACAGAAAATATGCACAAGGTTGGAGACGATTCGATCCCGCTCATTACTAGGTTGGCTGTAGCAGATTTCGCTACAAGTGATCAAGTCAGACAGAACCGGAGCGCTGCCAAAATAGGATTGTGTGAAGCTTTGATTCAGAGAACTGATACTATGTCGGTTTAATCACGGCGCCTTGGTCGGTTCGCGCTGGGGGGACTTGGCTCCAACGAATGTAGCAATGGCTCAGATCAATTTACTAAGTTCGTCTTCATCTCCTCCACGAAAGTTCGAAATGCAGGTCAGCTATCGCCGAAGATTGCCCCTTTTGATATTGATAGTCGTTCTGATCCTTACACTCATAATCGGTACTGCGAGTGGTCTCGCTTACATGAACAAGGGCACCCGTCTTGCCGATGGGAGAACGTCCTCCTCCCAGAGTTTTGATTCGTCTTCTGCTCAAACATCACAGTCGATCAACACTTCCTTCATGACTTCAACAAGATTTGTTACACACATTGTGAGCGCGACCAATACTAGGATTGAGACCGCGACGATTTTCACTAGACAAACAAACAGTACAACGATAACTGGAACTCACACAACTTGGGAAACTAGTGTAAGTGTACACATAGTCAATGTGACAGTGACGTACGCAACCATAGCCATTACAAACTACACTATCACGACTACGGTCACTGTAGTGGCGGTAACCCCGTCAACCCAGAATTATTCCTCTGTCTCCTCCTCAACCTCGCCATTCTCATAGTAGAATTTGTCAAGACAGGGAGTCAATTCTAACCAAAAAAAATACACCCACCTTTGAGCCATTTTTGAGCTGGTTGGGAAGTGCCTTATTCAGAACTTTACCCAGCTCGGACACCGAAGAAGTATTGAGTGTTGTTTTTGAAGGCAAAAATATGCTGCAAGGCTGTATAATTCAAAATCCTGCATGATAAGAAGAGATTCGGGCTTGACTTATCCGCTAGAATCAGGCAAGGAGTCTTCTAGTATTGAAGGTCGGCAAAAGTAGGTAGCGAAAATCATGCCAAGTCTGGAAAAATAATTCTTATTACTACCATGACAAATTATCAAAACCTGATTCTTGAGACGGCCCAAACAGGCATAATGCCTATATAGGGTTCGGCCCGAGAATCTGTAATCTCCTGTTTTCTACCGTAGGGTATGTCATCGAAGGTCGTTTTATAGTGGCTAAAAAGACTAGGAAAGAGGATGCAGTCGAAGAACCAAAAGTAACAGATCACGTTCTAGTTCCAAAGCACGAGATAATCGGCGAGGAAGAAAAGAAGCAAATCGTGGCGCAGTACAGCGCAACCGAAGATCAATTCCCGTTTCTATTTGCTACGGACCCTGTCGTTCGCGAGATCGGGGCAAAACCCGGCGACATGGTGAAGATCACCAGAGTAAGCGATACTGCAGGCGAGACGACGTACTATCGGTATGTTGTGGAGGCTGTTTAGTTAAAGAAAATGCAAAGAGGAATCCAGCAGCAATACGATGCTTGGCCGGTCCTTCAGGATATTTTGACGAGAGAAGGAGTCGCCAGGCAGCATCTTAACTCGTATAACGAGTTTATTCAGCGTGGTTTGCAGAGCATTATTGACGAGATTGGCTCGATCGATATTGAGACTGTGGGCACGCCCTACAAGGTAAAGTTTGGAAAACTAAAGCTAAAGCTCCCGCGAGTCGTCGAAATCGACGGATCAGTGAGTAATATTCTCCCGCTCGAAGCAAGACTGCGCAATCTCACCTATGCCTCTCCTATTTTCGTGGACATGACTGTTGAGGAGGATGGAATTGTAAGAGAATCCCAGGAGCAGCACATCGGAGACCTGCCGGTCATGGTAAAGTCTGATCGATGCATGCTGGCTACGATGAATCCTCAACAGTTAATCGAGGTGGGCGAAGATCCCAAGGACCCGGGAGGATACTTCATCATCAACGGTTCGGAGCGCGTGATCGTTGGATTAGAAGACCTATCTCCGAACAAGATCCTCGTTGACATGGAGAAGATTGGCGGTGTCACAAATTACAAGGCAAAGGTCTACTCCTCAATTGTTGGCTACAGAGCGAAACTAGAGATTACGTTAAAGCAGGATGAATCAATCAGCGTAAAGCTCCCAAGCTCTCCGGTTGACCTGCCGCTTGTTATCATCATGCGCGCCCTGGGTCTTGAGACCGACAAAGAAATTGCTGACGCAGTGTCACTAAAGCCTGAGATTCAGGACAGGCTCGAAGTATCATTCGAGAAGGCAATCGAGGCCAAGACTTCCAAGGATGCATTGATGTACATTGGCAACAGGGTCGCCCACGGAATGCTTGATGAGTTTAGGCTCAGAAGGGCTGAATCGGTCTTAGATTGGGGTCTCCTTCCTCATTTGGGGAAGACGAAGGACGACAGGTACGACAAGGCGATCTTCCTGGGAGAGGCAGTCTGCAAGCTGATCGAGCTCAGGATCGGGCTCATCGAACCTGATGACAAGGACCACTATGGAAACAAGGTGATCAAGTTCGCCGGACAGATGATTGCCGACCTCTTCCGCACCGCTTTCAGGAACCTTGCGAGGGACATGAAGTACCAGCTTGAGCGTACTGGACAGCGAAGAGGACTCAATGTGGTCGGCGCGGCGATAAGGCCCGGAATCATTACTGACAAGCTCAACAACGCGATTGCAACTGGAAACTGGGGAAGGGGCAAGGTGGGCGTGACTCAGCTTCTGGACAGGACAAATTATCTTTCTACACTTTCACACCTCCGCAGGATCCAATCACCTCTTTCAAGGAGCCAGCCGAACTTCGAAGCGAGGGACCTTCACGCAACCCACTTTGGCAGAATCTGTCCAAGTGAAACTCCGGAAGGCTCAAACTGCGGACTAGTAAAGAACATCGCACTCTCCGCACTCATCTCCGTCAGCGTGCCATCAGCACAAGTCGTCGCAAAGCTCTACGACCTTGGTGTCCGCCCATTTAAGGAAGCAGACGACAAGACAAAGATTGATGGATGCAGGGTCTTCGTCGAGGGTCGTTTCGTCGGATTTGTCAAGGACGGCGATGCGCTTGCAAGATCATTCAGGAAGCTACGCCGCGAGGGGCAGATACACCCGCACGCATGCATTGCTTACTTCCCCGCCTCTAAGGAAGGTGGCATAAATAGAGTCTACATTTCAACAAACTCGGGCAGGGTATTGCGGCCGCTGATAATCTGCGAAGGAGGAAGGCCGCTTCTCGCGCCTGAAATGATCAAGCGACTGGAATCTGGACAGCTTAACTGGAGGGATCTTGTTCAGATGGGCGTAATCGAACTAATAGATGCGAACGAAGAAGAAAACGCCCTGATTGCAATTGACATCAAGCACCTGTCGGACAAGTCCACGCACCTCGAGATGTATCCTGCGGGAATACTTGGAATTGCCGCATCGATCATCCCGTATCCACAACACAACCAGTCACCGAGGAACACATACGAGTCGGCAATGGCAAAGCAATCTCTAGGATTTCCAACTCCTACCTATCCGTTCAGCACGTACGTCCGCGAACACCTTCTGGTATACCCGCAACCTCCGCTCGTCAAGACGAGGTCTACGTCACTCCTAAACCTTGACGACAGACCAACGGGGCAGAATGCAGTGGTTGCAGTCCTATCCTTTGAAGGGTACAACATTGAGGATGCGATCATATTCAACAAATCTGCTATTGACAGGGGACTCGCTAGGTCGATATTCTACAGGTTGTACGAAGCTGAGGCGAAGCAATACCTCGGCGGCATGAAGGACACGTTTGAAGTGCCAAGAGCCGACGCGAACATACGCGGATACAGAGGTGAAAAGTACTACCGACTCATCGAGTCGGATGGCGTTGTCATGCACGAGGCCCAGGTGACCGGCGGAGATGTCATCATCGGCAGAACCAGCCCTCCAAGATTCATGGAAGAATACAAGGAGTTTGAAATCAAAGGACCGTACCGTCGCGATACGTCGATTGGAGTTAGGGCAAGTGAGAACGGAGTCGTTGACGCCGTCTTCCTGACCGAGAACGAAGAAGGAGGCAAGATGTACAAGGTTCGTGTCAGAGACATGCGTGTTCCCGAAATTGGGGACAAATTTGCCTCAAGACACGGACAGAAGGGAGTGATCGGTCTGGTCGTCAACCAGGAAGACATGCCCTACACTGAGGAAGGTCTCGTCCCAGACGTAATAATCAACCCACACGCGTTCCCATCCCGAATGACAGCGGGTCAGTTCATCGAGTCCCTAGCAGGAAAGGCTGCGGCGCTCAGAGGGAAGCCAGTCGATGGAACTGCGTTCTCAGGAGAAAGTTCGCAATCACTTGAGGAGACACTGAAGGAGAACGGGTTTGCCCCAACTGGCCGCGAAGCGATGTACGACGGCAGGACCGGTCGCAAATTCGCAGCGGACGTTTACATCGGCGTCGTCTTTTACCAGAAGCTGCACCACATGGTAGCTGATAAAATTCACGCCAGAGCAAGAGGACAGGTTCAGATGCTCACAAAGCAGCCCACCGAAGGCAGAGCTAGAGGCGGCGGTCTTAGGTTTGGAGAGATGGAGAGGGACTGCCTCATTGCATACGGCGCCTCAATGGTTCTCAAGGACAGGTTGCTTGATGAGGCGGACAAGACTGAAGTTCACGTATGCGAAAAGTGTGGACTCATCGCCTACTTCGATGCAAAGCAGCGCAAGTACGTTTGCAGGGTAGACGGCGATGCGGCTAGGATATCCACTGTGGTCATAGCTTACGCCTTCAAACTCCTGCTCCAGGAAATGATGAGCCTCAACATTGCTCCTAGGTTGCAGCTGAAGGATAAAGTCTGAGCAAAAGAACAGTGGAAGTAAAGAAAGGGGAAGACGCACTTCTAAGAGAGAGGTTTGACTAGATCCATATGTCACTTGAAGAATCAATAAAGGCAGTCGGTGGAATAAGGTTTGCATTTCTTTCTCCGAGCGAGATAAGAAAGTACAGTGTCGCAGAAATCACGGCTCCGGAAACCTACGATGAGGACGGAATGCCCGTTCAAGGAGGGCTGATGGACAACAGGCTCGGGACTCTGGAGCCAGGACAAAAATGCGCGTCCTGCGGGAACACAGCCCCCAAGTGTCCAGGGCACTTTGGTCACATCGAACTGGCGGAACCAGTCATCCACATAGCCTTCGTTGATGAAGTGCACAAGCTTCTCATTTCCACATGCAGGGCTTGCGGTAGACTACTCCTATCAGAGGAGGATATTGCGGAGTACAGAAAGAAGCTGGATGAGAAATCTTCTTCCTCGCCGATGCTGGTTGAAATCATATCCAAAGAGATTCTCAGCAAGGTCAAGAAGGCAAAGCAGTGCTACTTTTGCGGACGAGGACAGTACGAGATCGAGTTCACAAAGCCCACGGTTTTCCACGAGATTACCGAGAGCGGCGGAGCAACTAGGCTGCTCCCTGTTGCAATCAGGGAAAGACTAGAGAGGATTACAAACGACGACTTGAAGCTGATGGGCTACGACCCATCGAGTGCTCGCCCAGAGTGGCTTATACTCCAAGTCCTCCCAGTTCCACCGGTCGCGGTCAGACCCTCGATCACATTAGAATCAGGAATCAGGTCAGAGGACGACCTGACACACAAAATTGTAGACATTCTCCGTGTCAATCAAAGAGTGAGGGAGAGCAAAGAGTCAGGAACTCCCCCTCTGATCGTACAGGACTTGGTCGACCTGCTCCAGTACCACGTGACAACCTACTTTGACAACGAGGTTTCAGGCATCCCGCAAGCTCACCACCGGAGCGGACGCCCGTTGAAGACCATCAGCCAGAGGCTCAAGGGTAAGGAAGGAAGGTTCAGAGGCAGTCTGTCTGGAAAGAGGGTTGACTTTTCGAGTCGCACCGTTATCTCGCCCGATCCCTCGCTTGACATTTCAGAGGTAGGGATTCCATTCGAGGTCGCAAGAAAGCTTACAATTCCAGAAAAGGCGTCACCCTGGAACCTTGAATTTCTCAAGAAACTTGTCCTCAACGGACCATTCAAGCATCCTGGTGCGAACTATATCATCAGACCAGACGGAATCAAGATCAGGCTGGATTATGTTACAGATCTTCAAATGCACGCGGACTCTCTTTCGCCAGGCTTCGTCGTTGAAAGACACCTAACCGATGGAGACATTGTGATTTTCAACCGCCAGCCATCGCTTCACAGAATGTCAGTCATGGCACACTACGTCAAAGTGTTGCCCTACAGGACTTTCAGGTTGCATCCAGCTGTCTGTCCACCATACAACTCTGACTTTGACGGGGACGAGATGAATCTTCACGTCCCCCAGAGCGAGGAAGCAAGATCTGAGGCACTCACCTTGATGAGGGTACAGGATCAAATTCTCTCACCAAGATACGGTGGTCCGATAATCGGTGGCATCAGGGACTTTTTGACAGCCGCATACCTTCTGACAAAAGACGGCACGTACCTGACAAAGGAAGAGTTCACAAATCTTGCGGTGGCGGGTGGATTGCCTGCAGATGCAGATCTGCCCAAGCCTGAGAAGACAGACCCGCAGCCGCTGTACTCGGGGAGGCAACTATTCTCTCTCTTCCTGCCCAGGGACTTCAACTACGTTCTCGTATCAAAATGGGAAAAGAGCTCGAGGGGTGCTGGTAAGGATGTCGTCATAAAAAACGGCAGCCTGCTCAGTGGAGTCATTGATCGCGCGGCGATTGGCGCTGAAGAGTCTGATTCGATACTTCACAGAATCGCCAAGGACTATGGCACCGACGAAGCGAGGAATTTTCTCAATTCTATCCTGAGGCTTCTCAAGGCATTCATCACTCGCTCCGGATTCAGCTATGGATTTGACGAGCTAGAGCTTCCAATCGACGTAAGGACCAAGATCACCGAGACTCTCAACGAATCCTACGCCAAAGTCAAGGACTTGAACACGCAGTACAACAATGGCACCTTACCAGAGACGAGAGGGCTCTCACCAGAAGACGCTTTGGAGTTCTACGTTGCGAACGAGCTCTCAAGAGCAAGGGAAAAGGCTGGAAGGATAGCCGACAAATCATTCTCGACTGCAAACGCTGGAATCATTATGGCGAGGACAGGTGCCAGGGGTTCTACACTCAACCTCGGTCAGATGACCGCAGCGCTTGGGCAGCAGTCTGTCAGAGGAAAGAGAATCGAAAAGGGATATCAGAATAGGGCGCTACCTCACTTTAGCCAGGGAGATCCGAGCCCTGACGCGAGAGGATTCGTAAAGTCAAACTACAGAGATGGGCTCAACCCTATCGAATTCTTCTTCCACGCGATGGGAGGAAGGGAAGGACTGGTAGACACCGCGGTCAGGACGCAGCAGAGCGGTTACATGCAGAGAAGGCTTGTCAACGCGCTCGAGCATCTTAAGGTCGAGTACGACCTGACGGTAAGGGATCCAAACGGAAACATTATCCAGTTCAAGTACGGCGAGGATGGAATCGATCCGGCGAAGAGCGATCACGGCCGTGCAGTCAACTTAGAGAGGTTGATAGACACAACAGCATTATCTGCGGACACATCTCGCCCAGCTGCAGAGTCGACCATTGAACGGGCCGTGGAGAAGTACTCCCCGCAGCTAAACCCCAAGCTGAAAGAGGATCTGCTCGGGGCACTGAAGAGTTCGAAGCTTGATCCGAAATCAGTTGAGAAAGTCTGCGAGCGCGTCGTCGAACTAGTTAAGAAGGGGACGGTCGAGCCCGGAGAGGCTTCGGGCATTGTCGCGGCTCAATCAATCGGGGAACCTGGAACGCAGATGACTCTGAGAACCTTCCACTTTGCGGGAGTGAAAGAGCGCGACGTTACGCTGGGACTTCCAAGACTAATCGAGCTTGTCGACGCTAGGAAACAGCCAGCGACGCCCTCCATGGACGTGTTCCTCGACGAGGAATCAAAGAAATCAAACGAAAAGGCGATCAAGGTTGCAAACCAGATCCGCTTCACAAAGGTGATAAGCGTCGTAGATAGGGCAGAGGTTGACCCAGCTGGCGAGATACTCCTCTTCCTCAGCAAGGACAAGCTTATCGAGAGGCAGTGCAGCATTAAAGAGATTGCCGCCGCCATAGAGTCTCCAAAGCGCAAGGTAGAGGTTGACGAGAAACGAAACATCATCTCGATAAAGATTGACGTCGACTTTGCATCCCTGCACATACACAAGAACAAGATACTCAACCAGAAGGTCAAAGGAATACCTGGAATCGACCGCGTCACCGTAGTAAAGGAAGGCGAGGAGTGGAAGATTCAGACTTCCGGCTCGAACCTCCAGCGAGTGAGGGCGATCGAAGGGGTGGACAAGACCCGCACGACCACAAACAACATTTTCGAGATCTACCAAGTTCTAGGGATCGAAGCTGCAAGAGCAGCTCTCGTTAGGGAGATTATCAGCACGCTAGAGGAGCAAGGCCTGGAAGTTGACATCAGGCATATCTACTTGGTTGCCGACTTGATGACGAGCAAAGGGTTCTTGCAGCAGATCGGAAGGCACGGCGTTGCCGGTACGAAGACAAGCGTCCTTGCAAGAGCAGCGTTTGAAATCACAGTCCCAACGCTTGCTGAGGCAGCGGTCCGAGGGGAAACCGAAGACCTCCGCGGTGTAACCGAGAACGTGATCGTCGGTCTGCCAATCCCTGTGGGAACCGGTATGATCGATGTCTTCATGCGAGGAGTCTAGCTTTCCTGACCAAGGCAAAATAACGAATTTCCAACGTGAGAAGAACTGCTACGCGGTCAATAGGAAAAGAAGTAAACACACAATCCAATAGCAACTAGAGAAAAGGCGTGAGCGAATAGCCGAAATGCCAGAAGAAAGAGAATTGGAAAAACAACTGAAATTGGTATCGAAGACGGGAAAGTACGTGGTGGGAAGGAGGGAAGTATTGAGCTCCCTAAAGGGCTCGAAACTTCTCGTATGGTCTGCCTCAGCGAATATTCCAAAGAATCTTCTAGACGAATCGAAGACCCTCGCAATCCCTGCAATCAGATTCAACGGAAACCCAGTAGAATTAGGGCGGGCATGCGGTATCCCGTTCAGGGTGTCGGTTATTGCGGTAAAGTCTCCGGGCGATGCTGACCTAAAGGCCTTCGCGAGCTCCGCAGACTATCTCGTGAGCTCGACACCCTCCGGTACCTCATTGACTTCGCTCCAACCAGCTGAAGAAGCGGAACAGCCTCAGCAAAAAGAGGGAGAAAAAACAGAAGAGAAGGCTGAAGCAAAGAAAGTAAGGAGAAAATCCCCATCGGCAAAGGAAAAAACAAGCCCCGCTGAGGAAGAAAAAGAAGTAAAGGTCGAAGAAGGAACGAAGAGAAAGGCAAAGCAAGCTAGCAAAAAGTCCACCAAGAACAAAGAGGAAGGGGCGGGAGAACCGAAAGAATCTAGGAAGGCAAAATCGGCTGGAAAGAAGGAAGAGAGCGACGTAGGCAAGAAGAGTAAGAAGACAAAGGCTCCGCCGAAGGATTCGTCCGAAAGTGGCGACGACGACGAAAAAGAAGAAGAATAGTTAACGGTCTACGCCATAGGGTAGCTGCTGAAGAAATGGAAATAAGAGGACAATGAGAATTCCTTTCTCTTTTCTTACTCTGTTTTTGAGATGAAATACAAGCCCGGACATCTCTCTGTCCACCTTTTTGTTGTATTCAAAACATTCTCTTGTTATTGAATCACTTTGCGTGATATTTGTTTAAATCAACCAAATGATTCGATCTAAAATTCTCCTTGACAGTTGCTTCTCAAGCCATCAATAACGGGGTCCTAAAGAAAAAAACAGGAAGTTGTGCAGATTCAGATTTGCCTGAAAAGATCAAACTTACTTCAGAGGAATTGGGGCTGATGTCCATTTTCCAGAACATATCTGGCGCCTCCGTTAGAGATTGCATAATCGACTCAAAGGCCGATCGTGTTATCTTCGTCGTCAATCCTGGAGACATGGGCCTTGCCATAGGAAAGGCTGGATCAACGATCAAGAACGTGCAAAAGACCATCGGCAAGCCGGTCGAACTTGTCGAGTGGTCCGAGGATGCGAAGCAATTCATCATGAATTCGCTCAACCCAAGTTACATCACTGAGATTAGGATGAACGAAAGGGCCGATGGAAGCAAGACGGCTACTGTCGTGGTGGACCAGAAAAAGAAAGGGGCGATCCTGGGTAAGGGCGGAAAGAACGCGGAGAAGGCAAGGCTGCTTGCAAAGCGTTACTTTTCTATCGACACAATTCACATAGTTACGCCGCAGTGAGATAATGGGATTTGGAGTTATCCATACGTTTTTATAAGATTCAGAGAAGGTAATTTTTTGCGTTGTCCAAGTCGAAATCACCGAAGGGCGAATTCGCCGCCAGGAAGCAGTCACAGAAGAGGCAGAGACTGCGCTGGTCTGACAAATATTACAAACGAAGAATGCTAATGCTTGACAAAAAAGCTGACCCACTTGAGGGGTCTCCTCAAGCAAGAGGAATCGTGCTCGAAAAGGTCGGTGTGGAGTCCAAGCAGCCAAACTCCGCTATTCGAAAATGCGTTCGCGTCCAGCTTGTCAAGAATGGGAAACAGATCACCGCTTTCCTTCCTGGAGATGGTGCGCTGAATTTTATCGACGAGCACGACGAGGTCGGAGTACAGGGAATTGGCGGTTCGACTGGAGGAGCTATGGGCGATATTCCGGGTGTGAGATATGAAGTCTTCAAAGTCAACGACGTATCCCTGAACGAGCTCGTATACGGAAGAAAAGAAAAGCCCAGAAGGTAAATTCATCTCTCTGAACTTGCTATGGTGATATTGTTTAGAAAATGCCTGAACCAAAATTAATGCTCTTTGAAAAGTGGGACATATCTGGGATAAAGGTTCAAGACCAGGGTCTGCAGCGGGCTATCTCACTCAAACCCACGATTGCTGGAACTTCGCTCGGGCGCCATGAGCACAAGAAATTTGGTAAGCTCGAGGTGAACATAATCGAGCGTCTTGCAAACGACATCATGCACTTTGGCAAAAAGTACGCAAAGAATGCGGGCAGAATGGGCGGCAAGAAACAGCGGGCGCTAAAGATTGTGCAGGCTACTCTTGACATCATCGCGTTAAAGACTGGACAGAACCCTGTCGAGGTGGTCGTAAGGGCCGTGACAAACTCCGCACCAAACGAGGACACCACGAGGATTGCATACGGAGGCGTCGTTTATCACGTGGCCGTCGATATTGCACCGAGCAGGCGCGTCGACTTGGCCCTGAGATTTATCTCAGAGGGATTGAGAGAGGCCGCATTCTCAACTTCAAGAAGCGTAGAAGAGATTCTGGCAGACGAAATCATCATGGCGGCAAACAATGACACAAACAGTTTTGCCATAAAGAAAAAGAACGAGCAGGAAAGAATCGCAATGTCTTCGCGCTAAGAGCCTGCGAAGGCATTTCTGTACTTCTCTCTTTTTTTCTCTCTTGACTTTTCATCTAAAGATAGGCAGAGGAAATGCGGGTTTAGCTCTTTCACTAATTTTTCCATCCTCTCTTTTTTCTTCTTCTCGAGTGGATAAACTGGATTCCTACTAATTTTTCTTTCTCGTTCAGTTTTTTTGCACTCTCATGCTGCAAAGCGCATAATATTTAAAAAGCCACAAGGCGAATCGTGAGTTTACTTTAGGTGTGCATTTTAGAACTTGGCAGACAAGCCTCACTTGAATCTAATTGTTACAGGTCACGTTGATCACGGCAAGTCAACTACCATGGGTCACTTCCTGTTCGATATGGGCGCAGTTGACCAGCGAACTATAGATGAATTTGCAAAGGAATCGGAAAAGACGGGCAAGGGTGATACTTTCAAGTATGCCTGGGTCATGGACAGCTTGAAGGATGAGAGGGAGAGAGGTGTTACGATCGACCTCGCCTTCCAAAAGTTCGAGACCCCCAAGTATTCTTTCACTTTGATCGACGCTCCGGGCCACAGAGATTTCATCAAGAACATGATTACTGGGGCCTCGGAAGCAGATTGCGCTGTAATTCTTGTCTCCGGCAAGCAAGGCGAGACTGAGGTCGGTACTGGTCCGGGCGGCCAGACAAGGGAACACGCGTTCCTTCTCAAAACCTTGGGTGTGAATCAGGTTGTCGTATGCATCAACAAGATGGACGATCCGCTCATCGCATACAAGGAACAGCGCTACAACGAAGTCAAGGGAGAAATGGAAAAGCTCCTAAAGACCGTAGGATTCAAGACTGACAAAATTAGGTTCATCCCAGTGTCAGGCTGGATGGGCGACAATCTGGTGAAAAAGAGCGACAAGATGCCTTGGTACAAGGGTCCGACGCTGAAGGAATCACTAGATGAATTTGAGGTTCCAAAGCCACCGACGGATAAGGCGCTCAGGATGCCTCTACAGGACGTCTATTCAATTACGGGAGTAGGTACGGTTCCAGTAGGAAGAATCGAAACCGGCAAGATGAAGGTTGGAGATCAGGTTATCGTGATGCCCGAGGGCCTTACAGCTGAAGTCAAAACAATTGAGTCGCACCACGTCCAGATGAACGAGGCGGTCGCAGGCGACAACATTGGAGTCAACCTCAGAGGAATCGGCAAGGGCGAGATCAAACGAGGCTCGGTCTTGGGTCCGTCTTCAAACCCCCCAACAGTGGCGAAGGCGTTTAGGGCACAGATTATCGTCGTGCATCACCCGACGGCGATTGCGCCAGGATACACGCCGGTTTTGCACGCTCATACCGCACAGGTAGCAGCCACAATAACCGACATTGAGGCAAAGCTAGACCCGAGAACCGGCCAGCCGACAGAGGAGAAACCAAAGTCGATCAAGACGGGCGACTCGGCTATAGTGATAATCAAACCGCTCCGCGCTCTGTGTATCGAGACTTTCAAAGAGTTCCCAGAACTCGGAAGGTTTGCTCTACGAGATATGGGAACGACGATTGCAGCGGGTGTCGTAAGAGAAATCACGGAAAAGGGTGTCGCTGAGAAAGAGAAGGTCGTCGCAAAGGCCTAGTCGAAGCTTCTCAAGCGCTAAACAACGCGAGTGTGCGAGAGTAGAATCGGAAGGAGAAAAATTCCTGTCGAGATTCCCTCTCCCACTAGAACTCTTCTTTTTCTGAATTTTAGTATCTTTCTTTTTTCTTTACATCCTTGCTTTGCCTAATTGAGGTCGAAAGCTGCCTCTCCCATAATCTGTACTTCTATTACACCGTATATCATTCATAAAGACGTCGGCAGTAAATAGGACGCAAAGCTTACCTACTTCTCTCGCGTGTGCATTTCCTCAACATCTTCTTCTCGATGTTTCCGACCTGAAGATGGAGCGTTTTTGAAAGCTGACAAGAAATTTGGATAGTTGTAGGCTGGGAATTTCATTCGGATACGAGTCCACGTTGTACTCCTTCCCCCGGCCGCATCCTTTCAACAGTTCTAGGCTCGACCAGTTCACAGTCTCGCTCAGGAGGCTCGAGCAGGCGAGTAGGAGAAGTGGCTCTGTCAAGATCGAGAAGCCTGTAAGTGCAACAGAAGACGATCTTCTACTCTTCCATACTCAAGAATATGTCAACTTCGTGAAGAGCTCATCCAAAGGCAGCGGGGCAGAGTATCTTGATTATGGAGACACGCCTTCATACAGAGGTGTGTATGAGGCGGCGATGCTAACCGTCGGCAGCACACTTAGAGGTCTTGATGAAATACTTCAGGGAGGGGTCGATCACTACTTCAATCCCGTAGGCGGTCTGCATCATGCAAGAAGAGATAGGGCGGGTGGTTTTTGCGTCTTCAACGACTGTGCGATCGCAATCCTCAAAGCTCTGGAAAAGTTCCAGCGGGTAGCCTACGTCGACATTGATTGCCACCACGGAGACGGAGTGTACTATGGCTTTGAATCTGATCCGCGAGTAATCATCGGTGACATCCACGAGGACGGAAGGTATCTCTACCCCGGAACAGGATTCGCATACGAATCTGGAAGCGGGCCAGCGAAGGGAACAAAGCTGAACATTCCTCTCCCTCCGGGTTCGGGGGACGCGGAATTCATCCAAGCTTTCGACAAGGTCATGGATTTCGTAAAGCGCTCTAATTCAGAGTTCATCTTCTTTCAATGCGGGGCGGATGGTCTCGCCGACGATCCGATAACGCACCTCCGCTACTCTTCGAAAGCGCATGCTTACGCTGCAAATGGATTGCACAAAATAGCCCACGACATGTGCGAGGGTCGAATCCTCGCAATGGGAGGAGGCGGCTACAATGCCGCGAACATTAACGACGCTTGGATGGCGGTTATAGCCGACCTTGCAAAAATAGAGAACAAGAAGGAAGGGAAAAGAGAGCAGTAGGTGGAGATCAAAAAGTCTCTTCTAACTTTTCAGTGGTTGCCCGTCGTTGCCTGCTTACAAGCCAAGGTCAAGCCTCGACAGGTTTACCCTATTCTTCCGGATGGTCCAGAACCTTTTGAAAGAAGGCGACAGGTCTTCGGACTGAATTCGCATTCCGTCGGAAGCTCCCGAGTGAAGTCAACTGCCAGATCAATCAATTATTTTGCAGGGTAGGAATTCATTAACAAGGGATCGGTCGAGATGTGATCATACCTCTCTCCGGTTTCTTAAGATTTCTTTTACATCACCCTTTATGCGGTTGCAGAACGTAGAATAGATCAATCTGGAAAAAATCTGCAACATGAGGAGATGTCGAATTAGGACAAGGGGAAAAGGGAGAAGGAAGAGCACTTTTTCTCACGCAAGTTGCTCGCGCCTATCCGAAATGAGGAATGATCGAGTTTTGCCATTTTTGCCGATCAGATCGCGTCTAGATTCTCACTCCTTTTCTCACACTTCCGATGCCTTCTCTGCGGCAAGAACGGTGCAACTCCCGCATGATTGCAGCAGGGTTGCAAATGGATGGAAGGAGACAACTCATTGACCGCGTCGTTGGAAGAATCCGAGTTTCTCAAAGGGATCAATGTTCACGCCCCGGAGTCACGAGACTATGCCAATGAAATGATCGAGCTCCTGAGAACTGCCGCGCCTTCGATAGACTGGATAAGAGTACACCCACTCCCTACGAGAAAAATTTGTGAAAGGAACAGATTCGGCGTTTCCTACCTCGACGCGCTCGAGAGGTTCGCGTCGGCGGGCTTCAACCTGGTCCTGCCCATAGATGTGGGAATAAAAGAAAACGTAGGAGTCGTAGACGGCTCGCGCCTGAAGCACTTTGTCGACGAATCGTACTCAGAGTCGTATAAGGCTGTTCGGATGATTGAATCACGAATTTCAAAGTACGGAAGACGCGTGATCTACGGCGTGGAAAACGAGATCGACACAAAGGAGTGGATCATGCAGTCGATGCCCACGATTGCCTGGCGCGAAACACTGCCCGCCTGGGCGAAACTCTCCTCCGACAGGGAATTGAAGTTTAAGCGCCTCGAGCACATCTTCTTTGGAATCAGGGACGCGTCTCCCGATTGCATGACGATGGTAAACTTCGAGGCCGATGATCCCTTTGAGGACTGGAACACGCGGATGAGTTTCTTGATTGGCGCGCAAACAGTACTTTCGGAGCTAGGCTTGCTTGAGAAAGGAGCCCGGAGAAGGATGAACAACTACCGCCTTGACGTGGCCCACTCGATCAGAAAGTTGCCCGTTGACGTTATCGGACTGGATAACTATCCGAACTACTTTACAAAGACGCCGCCAAGAGGCTCAGAAATCGGGTCAAAGGTCAACGAGATCGCGAGAATTACCGGAAGACCCGTAATCAACGCGGAGTTTGGTTATTCTGCGCATTCTGCAATACGCCGTTTCTTTTCGGTTCTCCGTTACAGGAGTAGCGAGTCAAAGTACTTAATCAGTGATGATATTAGCAAGGAAGTTTCAGAGTACAAGTTTCATGACGGAGAACAACATAAGCTCCGGTTCTTCGAGAACGCGCTGAGCTCAATCGAGGCTTCGGAAAGCAGGGGAACCTTTCCCTGGGTACTCATGCTTGATCCCTCGCGGAAGTACAGGCCAAAGGAGGAGAAGGGGTTTTCGCTGCTTAAATTTGACGGAAGAAGCGGTGCACTAGAGCCCGTTCCTGCATTCAACCATTATGTTTCTTGGCTAGAAACGATAGGAGAAAGCTTCGTTGCGGAAAGGAGTATATCTGCACGCTCTTCAGAAGAAGAGAACATGAAGGCAAAGTTGCCAAAAGGGGTTCGGATTCGGAGATCAACAGAGGCAAGTGGATAGAGTGATCTCCACGCTCGAAATTGGCTAAGGGATTGAGAAGAGCGGTAGCCAAAAGCAAACCACAAAGGAACATCAACCTCTAAATCTTCTTTCCACTGCAGGTGACATAATTCCCAGTTCCTCATTCAAAATTCAGAGATGAATTTGGGCTAACGGAACGCGCCTCTCCCGCATTTGCCGTTTTGATACACACGTTAACACTAAATAGTACGCCAAAAGATTGGTTTTCTAGGACTAACCGCGAAAGCAAAGGATGTGTTGTGGAGGGCAATGGCCCAGTTTGCTAGAGTAAAATTGACGAGTACGAACCTGCAGGGTCTCGAGGACGTTTGCAAGGAAATCAAGGACATTACTGAAAAGACGGGCGTGAAGGTCAAGGGGCCTCAGCCCCTTCCGACGAAGAAGCTTTCAATCTCCACCATGAAATCTCCCAACGGAGAGGGAACAAAAACATGGGACAAGTGGGAGATGAGGATACACAGGAGATTGATTGATCTGGATGCGGACGACAGAACGATGCGCCAGTTGATGCGCTTACGCGTCCCTGAGGATGTCTTCATCGAGGTCAACCTCTCGACAAAGTAAGAACCACTTCCCTGCTTTTCTGCCGGAAGCAAATTTCTGGCTTCTGTGCCAAAGATTTGGGGAATAGAGATTTTGGGCTTTTTCACAGAATCTATTGGACTTTTTGAGCATTGATGTAGCAACGGCCTAAGTGCCAACAAATAGTATTATTAGAATAAAATGCGCATTGACTTTTCTTTATGCTCTGTAAGAAAGATGCGGCGCTATAAAATTCGTCGCCAACAGCGCCTATCACGATGTTGTCGTCTTGCCGATTGAAGTTCAAAAATGGGGAAAAAAGAGGCTTTTTTCCCTTCTGCCTCTCTATTTACTTCTTTGAGGAGAGCCACCACTCGAGATACTCGCTCTGCTGGGCTCTCTTTTTCCGGTTTTCATCGATGTCCTTTCTCAATCGATCGCGCATGTTGACGAGCTCGTCTTTGGTGACGTATAGCCCGCATCCCTTGCATACGTAGCGGCGAGAAGGAGAATCGTAGAAAAGAAGACCGGCGCACTCTGGACAAACCTGCTGCGGAGGCTGTTGCTGCTGTGGATCTGGCAATGCAAATACATCTGGACCAAATTCGAGATTAAAAGCTTTCCAGACACCTAGACCTCAGAATATGGTCTTGCCCATCGAGGAGAGGATGAGCTCTACCGCTAGTTCCGCCGTTGCGTTCTGCTGGTCCAGGATTGGGTTCACCTCGACGAGTTCGAGCGACATCATCCTCGAGGATTCGTGTATCATCTCCATGGCGAGGTGCGCTTCCCTGTATGTTATGCCTCCCCTGACGGGAGTTCCCACGCCGGGTGCCTCGCTCGGGTCGACGACGTCGATGTCAAAGCTCACGTGAATGCCAGAATTGCCGTCGCTTGAAGCGATTTCCAGGGCCTCGCTCATCACGGCCTCCATACCCAGCCTGTCAATGTCCGCCATGCTGAAGACTCGCACCCCTGTCTTCTTCAAGTTGAGCCTCTCCTCCGCGTCGAGCTGCCTTGCGCCGACTATTGCGATCTTCTTCGGGTCCACTGCTCGCGCGGGCCACGGCGGAGAAGGGAACCACTTGCCTCCATGCCCTGAGGAGATTGCTAGGCTCATTCCATGGATGTTTCCGCTCGGAGTTATCTCCGGAGTGTTGTAGTCGCCGTGGGCGTCAAGCCAGAGTACGCCGAAATCATCTTTCGTCATATCTCTTGACACCCTATCGATTAGGGCATTGCGCGCCCCTGCGAGCGTGCCTATCGCGATTGAGTGGTCTCCGCCGAGCACGAGCGGGAACCTCCCTGCCTCCATAGAGTCCGAAACAGCCTTGGAGAGACGCAGGCACACTTCGCTTACCTGGCCCAGGTACTTTGCGTTGGAGTTCCCCATCTTGCTCACCTCCGCGATGGGCGTGAGGAGGTTGCCGGAGTCGCGCACGGAAAGTCCAAGAGACCTCAGTTTCTCCGATAGTCCAGCATACCTTATTGCGGAGGGGCCCATGTCCACGCCTCGCCTGTCCGCGCCGAGGTCGAGCGGCACGCCGATTATCTCAATTTCGCGCTTTTTGTGCGATGGAGTGTTGTGGTTACTTTTGGTTGACATTGTCAAGTTGAATCAAACCCACTTGGTAATTTTTGTTGGGAGCTTTATCGCTCACTTGGTCGCACTGAACAATTCGATAGGGTGATCGAAAAAAGCATTGTTACGTTCTCTCACTCACTTGACCTTTATACGCTCACTCTCTCCGTCTTCGTGGGAAATTCCCTTGGGAGAAGAAGTGGATAAATAATGAGAGCGCAATTCCCTGCGAAGTGTAGTGCATTGACTCTGCTGGTCTTCGTCCCTGTGCAACTCGGAGACTGCGGAGAAAAATAGTGCACGGAATCTTGCAGGAAAGAGAGATAGCGAAACATGCCGAAAACAAATGTGATAAAGAAAGACACCTTCCATTACAAGTGGAGCAAAAGCCACAAACCCGTCCTCAGCGTCCGCCCCGGATCTAGAGTGCATTTCGAGGTTAACGAGGTTTCCTCCTGGCAGGTCACGGAGAAGAGTAGGCCCCAGGACCTGACGAAAATTGACGACAACAAGCTGTACCCCCTCGCTGGGCCCGTATACGTCGAGGGAGCGCAGCCCGGAGACGCTCTTGCGATAGAGGTTGAAGAGGTCAAACCAGCGAGCTGGGGGTGGACCGGCATCATGCCCGGGCTTGGACTCCTTTCGGACGAGTTCAACGCGCCGTATCTGCACGTCTGGGATCTAAGTCGAGGAAGAAGCTTCTCAAACTTCCGCAAGGGAATCAAAGTACCTCTAGCGCCTTTCTGCGGGGTTATGGGTGTGGCACCGCCCGAGGATGGATACTTTGACGTCCTTCCGCCTGGGAGGCACGGCGGCAACATGGACATACGACACCTGACCGCCGGGTCAAAGCTTGTACTTCCCGTGTATGCGAGCGGCGCGTTGTTTTCAGTGTGCGATGTGCACGCGGCGCAGGGTGACGGCGAGGTGTGCGTTACGGCAATCGAGTGTCCGGGCGACGTCACTCTCTCATTCGACCTGATCAAGAACTCAAAGTTCACTTCGCCGTGCTATTACACCTCTAGAACAGGAAAGAAAACTTCCAAATCTGCTGGAAGTTTCGTTACGACGGGAATCGCTCCCGACCTCATGAGCGCGACAAAGCAGGCGGTTCGAAACATGATATCTCATCTCGAGGTGGAAAGGGGGCTGACTCGCCCTGAAGGGTACATGCTCTGCTCCGTCGCGGCCGACCTGAAGATACACGAGGTTGTGGACGCGCCGAACTGGGTGGTTGGGCTCTCGCTTCCGATGGAGATCTTCGGCGGCCGGCGTTGAGCAGATAACATCTCCCATCCACCTCTTTCCTTCTCCTTCTTTACTCATGCTCCGAGGCAAACTCCTTGATCCTCTTCATGCCTTCGACGATTCTGTCCTTGGATGTGGTGTAGGAGAGGCGCAGATGGCCCTCGCCGCTTGGACCAAAGTGAGCCCCGGCTATGAGAGAAACATACTTTTCCTCAAGCAGCTTCTTTGAGTAAGAAACTGAATCGCTCGAGGGAATGCTCGGAAAGCAGTAGAATGCGCCCGGCGGGGGAGCGCACTTCCAACCCGGGATCTGCCCGATGCCCTGAAGCATGAGGTCTCTTCTCTCTCTGTATTCGGAGTTCATCTTCGTCTGCCACTCCCGCGGACCAGTTAGGGCGGCAACGGCCGCCTTTTGCACGAACGAGGCCGGACACGACGTGGTGTTTTCCTGAAAGTCGCACAGCAGTTTTGTAAAGTTCTTCGAGGCAACGCTGTAGCCGAGCCTCCACCCTGTCATCGCAAACTCTTTGGAAAAGCCGCTGACGATGATTAGATTTCCGTCCTCGAGGTCGTACGCAGGAACCTTGCTGTTCTCCCCGTCGTAACTTAGGGCGGAGTAGATCCTGTCAAGGATGAGCGGGATGCCTCTCTTATCACACTCTTCGAGAAGTCTTGCGATCTCTCGCTCAGGGACCGTCGATCCAGTGGGGTTCGAAGGGGAGTTGACCAGGACCGCCTTGGTTTTGCTCGTGATCTTACTAATCATGCCCTCCACCGATGAGGTGGCCTCTATCTCATTCCAGTTCTGTACACGCAAGGGAACAGCCCTCAGGAACTCTAGGATTGACGCGTAGGTCGGCCACAGCGGATCCTCTATGATGACCTCATCGCCCTCTTCACAGAGCAGCGAGAACACCGAGAATATCGCGAATTTGGAGCCGGGGTAAAAGACGAGCTGATCGGTGCCAGCCTCCAGACCATTCCGCTGACGAAGGTCATGGACAAGGGCATCTCTGAGTTCAGGGATTCCCCGAGGCGAAGTATAGTGCGTGAATCCCTTGCTGATCGCCTCTGTTCCGGCCTCGCTGATGTGCCTCGGTGTATCAAAGTCGGGCTCGCCAATGTCAAACCTGACGACGTCCGTCTTCTCTGCGAGGAGCCTGCGGACCTTCTCCGCAGCTTCCATCGTAGGCGAGCCGTGAAGTCTTTGTGCTACGGAGGGGTTGGTGTTGGTTTTCTTCAAAGCGGTGGCGACCAAATCCTTGATTTCACCCCGTTTTCTTCCTTCCTTCTTAATTAGCTTGAATTAATCTGCGGCTAAGGTGCGGGAAAAAGAGCAAAACAAACTCGAAAAAGCGAAAATTCAATCTACGAAAGTAGGAAAATTGGATCGCCAACCTTGATGACTCCGTTCGAAGCGACCTCGCCGTATACCCCGACGCAGCCTTCATGATTTTGCTCGATGTTCTTCAGCACAACGGGCGAGGCTTCTCCAGTCAGGGGGCTGAGCGTGGGAATTGCGCAGCGCATATTCTTCTTCACTATCTTCATCGTTGCACTTCCAAGCAAAAGTGTTCTTCCGACGAGACTGTCCTCAAAGAAGGGCCTGTCGTTGCCAGAAACCCACTCTGCGTACAGGTTTGCGCGGAACCTTTCGCGCTCTAGGTTGACGCCGACCTCGTTACTGAGCGCCTTAACTGTTGCAAGGCCAAAGAGAGATACGGGCTTGCTGTCAAAGCATCCCTGCTCGTCGTGCCTGAATTTCAAAGAGTAGCCGAACCTGCGCTCAAGGAACTCCTCGAAGGCGGGATCGTCTACTAAGAAAATCTCCCCCTCGGGGGTCTTGACCTCGACGACGCTCTTCACAGAATCCTCCTTGTACTTCGGAACAAACAGGAGCATTTCGTGTTTCTGCCTCGCGGTCATCCAAGGGAAACTTTTCTTCTCCGCGTTTTCATCGATGAACGCAAACCGCCTGTCCCCAGGTATACCTGATTCTGACAGGACCGCGCTTGCGAGATCTTCTCCCTTCATGCTCTTGACCGGATACCTTCTTATGAACCTCAGAGTTCCAATCTTCCTCTTTTTCCCAGCTGCGTCAAGATTCAAGTCTAAACAGAAATCACTTCATAATCCCGTTTTCGCTCACATGTCACATTCGGGCTAGATAGTTCCTTTCCTTTCTTTAGCATATCAGATTGATGGCTCAGGTTGAAATCCTTGCTGATCTACCGTGATTTTGCGTTTGTTCGTTGTTCAATCATGATATGAATCAAATATTGATGCGAATTTCTTTGATCTTGTCTACTTCTGCGCCCTAACCACACTGCTCGCCGATTCTCACTTTCTACAACGCGATTGCGCCTGCATGCCCCGCAAAAAGGGCCTTTAAATACCATAATAGCACCGTTACGTACCCCCCTCTAGGGGGGTACCCCCTCGCTTTCTCGACAATTGTCGAGAACAGGCGATCAATTTAGCTTTCTGAGCCTGAAACGCAATGTTCTCGCCCTGAACATTGCGTTTCTATGCTGTTCTGCTGCATCACAACCTGAAACTTGCTATTCTCTTTCCTATTGCAGTTATAGGCTAATGGTACTCTATAACTCTACATGATCCAATACTTCTGATTTTGTGATCTGTCTCAAAATAAGGATCGCAGATAAACGTCAAATCAAATTACACTTCGGGATCGCTTCCAGAGTCGTCCCACTACTGGTCAAGGGCTCCCAATTCGATACACCTTCTTTGGATCTAGATGGGATATGATTTGGCAGTACGATAGAATGGACTGAAATAATTATGATTATTCACATTAATTTCTATGCGAGTTCAACGGCGCGAATACTTCAGCCGAGACCCAAATCTGGTTGGATTATTTGTCCTGCAAATAGGAAGGCAATCTTGGAAAGAGGCAGAGAGATCTACTTGGTCTTCTCTTTCAAGAAGACAATGTCGTGCCTGCATCGATTCCCGCTGACAGCCATGCACTCCTCCAATCTGATGTCTTTTGCCGCATTCGACAGCGCGCTCTTGATGATTTCCCCGTGTATGCCTTGGCAGACGAGATCTTTGTTTGATCTTGCGCACTTTATGAGAGGACAGTTCTCGCTTATGATTGAGATCGTGGGATTTTCGTTCCTGGCATTGTTGCTCTCTTCCAGATGAGCCCTGAAGCCATAATCGGACAGCGCGGAAACAAAGGATGCCATGTGCGAGTGATCTGCCTCTCCCGTTGGATTCATTTGCGTCCCTATCTCTGAGGCGATCTCCTTCACCAGCTCATCTCCTGATTTAGGCAATAGCTCGCTCGAAGAGATTCGAGAGAGGAGCAAACCAAGAACGCTTGAGTATTGCGAGGAGAACATGCCTCGTCCGTCGTCCGTGATTGCATAGTACTTCTTCGGTCTCCCTACCCCCTCATTGACGAATTCCTCCTTCACGAGTCCAAATCTTGCTAGGTCGTCCATGTGAGTACGCACAGCACTGACCTGTATCTTCAGTGCTCCCGCGAGGTCACGCGCTGTCAGATTCTTGGAGAGAAGTAGTTCGAGAGCTCTTGACTTTGTTGGACCCAGAGAAGCAAAGAGCCTGTTTTCAGAATCGGCCAATTTGCGCAGACAGATAAGATACAATAATATATTCATATTATCCTTTCTGCCTATGCGGACGGAAAAAGCTGTTTAATATGTCTAAAATAAAGGACATTCGAGCCGTTTCAAACGTCGGATTCGTCGTTATCGTCGCTATACTCATGATAACGACCGCGTCGCGAGACGTTGAAGAGGAACTGAACAGAAAAACGAGGTATCCGCCGCTCTCTTTTTTCCGAGTGCGAACAGACGTTTGAGAAAAAGGGCCACAGCGGGGGATGGATATTCAATGAGTTGACCGCCCACTTCGAAGTATGACGGGGCATGTACGGCATACAGATGGAGATGGGTGGGCCCTTTGGTTGCGAGGATTACGCTGCTGGACACTTGACTGAGGAATCGCCTAAGCAAAAACAAGCACAAACTCTCCGCATTAACAAGATATTCGAAAACACTCCAGCTCTTGAAATGATTGCTGTTGGAAACAAGGACCAGCTCGACTCTTCACTCGCTGGGCGTGCAATAGTGCGATTCATCTTGAGCGCTGTTCTCACTCTATCTTTGATTGGCAGTATCTGTATAGAGCGTCGTAGAGAGGAAATTGCTGCCTCTGATTGTCAAAATCATCTTTTGCAATAAGGGCAAAACCATCAGCTGCTGCTCTTAGGCCCATTGATTCCTGAGGCGGGTTGTGAGGTGTCTTCGCGTCCGCACCTCTAACAATCTCTGCGAGCTTCAGGAGAGCCTTATTTTCCTTCAGATTGTACTTTTTGATTATCGCGTCAAAGCTTACGTGCTCAAATCCGTCTTCCTGATAGTGCGTGAGTTCCACGCCTGGGGTATCATATGATGTCGCATTTTCCTGCATTGCAACTTCAATGACTTTATCCTTGGGAACGTAAAGGAATACTGCTTCACGATCAACAAAGTTCTTGATGAGCCACGGGCAGGCAATCCTATCCACGTGGGCTTTTTCCCTCGTAATCCACTTTGACATGAGCGCAGGAAATTTGGTGGACAGGTAAGTTATCTACTTTAGGATGTTCAAAGAGATGACAACATTGCGTACGAAGCATTCTCAGGTCCAGGTGACCAATTTTCTCCAGAGCTTCGCAGTCTCATACCACAGCAATGCTACAACCGAGGCGGAGACCATCACAAGGTAAAGTACAAAGTTCTGTGAAAGAAGCGATTCGTAGGAAAAGTACCCCACAAGCACCGTGAATAGGAGGGCAAGGAACATTAGCTGCGGGACGATGTTTACGCCTATTCGGGTATATCCGTCGAGCAGGTCGTTTGTTATGTCCTTTTCGAGGCTGTAGCTCCCGTCTTCGTTGTGACGCATGTAGCCTGCCTCGACCAGTTTGTTAAGGTGGTATGAGACAAGAGAAGCGCTTGAAAAATTAAGGGCGTGTTGAATCTCTCTGAGTTCGACCGTTTTGTGCTTCAAAGAGAACAGGTATACTTTCAGTGTGTTCCCCTTGATTTGGGACGCTTGAATGGAATCTCTCTTCAAGGCAAATTTTCATGCTACACTACTCTAGGATGGTGGGCCTAGAATGTAAAACGGTCGTTGGAATGGCATAAAATAGGATATGAATTCCAAATTAGTACCGCTTCTGCTGGCATTGTGGCGATGATGCAGTCCATAACGCTAAATTTTGCTAGTCTTTGGAATCTCGCCACTGGGTACTGGAGTCTCCTTTTCAAAATTTTCTTCCCTCTGACTGCCTTGATGCATCGTAAGTGGATATGGTGTCATTCTCCAAATCTGTACCCTAAGATCTGTTTACTTACCTTCACAAGGATCTTTCAAAAGAAACTACAATGCCTTTCAAATGAATTGAAACCCCTTTCATCAGCCTAGGATTATAGCGAACCCGTTCGCTGAGGTCCTCTTAAGATGTAGCACAAATGTCAGTCAAGAAACGTACATTGACCTACGGGCTGGCCGCGGTTGTACTGGCCATTTTTCTTGTTGCGAGCGCAAGCCTCCTCGGACCGCTCGCTGGCCTAGCGGGACTGAAATCCGCGAAGTCGACCACGACTACCGGCAGCAGCTTTGCTACAAATCCACAAGGGCAACCGAACTTCCTTGTGCTCTTGACGGATCCCCCAGTCGTTCCAAATGGGACTAGTTCACTCAACATGAGCTACAGCAACGTTGACGTTCGCGTCATGGTGAACGACAGTTCCTGGTGGATCCCGACCAATAGCAGTGGAAGCGTGGACTTGATGTCTATTGTGAATGTGAGCAAAACGATTGCTGCAACTACCCTACCAAATGGTTCTGTGGTAGATGAGATTCGGTTCGACATCTCATCCGTCCAGATCACAATCAATGGGACCGTCTACAGTGTCACCTCTGTCACCGACAAGTTGACCGTTCCACTTGCAAACAGCACGGGCGTTAAGTCGCTCTCAGCAGCTCTAGTGGACCTTTCTCCAAAAGTTGTCGAAGTTGTCACAGATGGGAACGTGACCGCATTCGTCATGGTACCGAGTGCTTCCGCAATCATCAGGGACAGTACTCAGATCACTTCGGACCAAAGTCACGTCGGACACGAGTCAAACCTAACAAACGAGGACAGAGATGAACTACACAACATAAATGGAAACGTGTCAATAGTTGTCTCCAAACTCTCCGTCACTGGTAACGTCACGAATTTCTCAATTCAGATAGCCAACAATGGTAACACATCAATTGCGCTGTCGGCGATTGCTCTTAACGGAGAATTCAACGGCACATTCAACCAGGCCATGACATGTTCGGCAACTTCCACTTCGGCGGACCCGCATTCGGTAGTTAACTTCAGCAATGACCAAAGTTCCTCGCACGACGGAGACTGGTCGAATTCGACAACTACTGCAGACGGGAGCACGACAAGCACAACGACCTCTGTTCAGAGTGGTGACTCGACAGACGGTACAACATCAACAACATCTGCTGGCGTCAGTGGTCAAGATGCTATCTTTCTGCCCGCTGATGTACAGGGAAACATTTCCAACACCATGACCTGGGTGCACAGCAGCGAATCTCACTCGTGGGCAAATGATTCTTGGACCAGCCTTTCGGGCGATAGATGCGCGATGAGCTGGGAACAGCCCCACTTTTCGCACGAGATGATCTTCACGACCTCGGTGAATAGCACTACTATGGTACCGGTCATGGGTTCGAACGATGGTGAGCACGACGTATCGCCGCTTATCATACAGCCGAACCAGACAGTCACGCTCAGCTTCAAGGGAGTCATCAATGCAACCTACTTCGGTGGAGAAGACGGTGACTTTCACTCTCAGTCAACACTCGTCATGTATCCTATATCGGGAAACACGTACGAAGTGAACCTTGCACTGTCGAGTGAGGCAGACGCAGCCGCTCAGGTTATCGCATCCTGAACGGCGGTCTCTCCCTCTTCTTTCTTTATTCCAGATATGCTTCTTCACACTACTGCATGTATTGTTCACGATCTCTTAATCTTGCCATCAATTTGGCGCTTTGAGATTCCTTTCTTCCGGATCTAGAATGGAGGACAATGTGGATTCTCATTTTGAGCGATGAAACTACATTTCGATTATAGAAGAAAATCACTAGTGTTTTGGTACCGGAGAGCTGCTCGGGAATCACATAAAGTAGTTCGTGTGTCTATACTTTACCTGTAGGGTGTATCAGGCTTGCTTACTGCCGGAGCAGATCTGATCTTTGACTAGGCTCGCAGAGTATGAAACAATAGTCGGCCGAGAAATCATTGCCGAGCTCTCATCGCTCGCCTCGCGGGTGAAGCGAAGAAAGATCGTACACGTAAACTCGGCAAAGAACGGAGGCGGAGTAGCGGAGCTCCTTTCTAGCATTGTACCACTCATGCAAGAGCTCGGCTTTGACGTGCGCTGGGAAACGATGAGAGGGGATGAAGAGTTCTTCAAAATGACGAAGGCGATTCACAACTCACTTCAGAGAGGGCTCGATGTCGCAGACTTGACTTATGTGAGAACTATTGCTGAGAGGCTGGAGCCCATCCGACTAGAATGGGATATCATTTTTGTCCACGATCCGCAGCCATTGGGACTAGTTGCCGAACGAGTTGAGGACAAAGCGGAGGACGACAGTGTTGGTTCTCACCTAAAGCCAATTTGGATTTGGCAATGTCACATTCAAATCACGAATCCTTCCCAAAATCTTTGGAAGTCTCTTGAAGACAATTATGTTCGCAGGTACGACGCCGCAATCTTTTCTGCTGAATACGTGCCTCCTAAGGATTTAGGCACTCGTGAGTTTATAATCGCTCCCTCTATAGATCCCTTGAGCGAGAAGAACAAGGAACTCGACCAGACTTTCATTGAAGGTGTACTTCAATCTCGTGGACTAGGTGGAAGGCCAATAATCACGCAAGTATCCAGATTTGATTATGCAAAGGACCCAATAGGAGTAATCGAGGCATTTCAAAAAGTGCGGAAGCGCTTTGACTGTGAACTTGTCTTGGCAGGAAGCTTTGCGGCTGACGATCCAGAAGGGCTCGAGGTTTATTCTAAGGTGACCAAGATGGCCGAAGGCAACAAAGACATCCACGTCCTGAATATGCTCTCGGACCTAGAGATTAATGCTATCCAGAGGGCATCGACTATTATTATCCAAAAATCTCTCAAGGAGGGGTTCGGGCTGACCGTCTCGGAGGCGCTCTGGAAGTCAAAGCCTGTGATAGGGGGAGCCACTGGAGGCATAGTGCTCCAGATCAAGGACGGGGAAACTGGGCTACTAGTTTCTTCTGTTGATGAAGCGGCCGAGAAGATAGAGTATGTCTTGGAGCATCCGAAAGAAGGGGAAATGCTCGGTAGGAATGGCAAGGAGTATGTCAGAGAGAATTTCTTGATTACAAGACAACTGCGTGACTACTTGAAAATGATACTTGAGCTAGAAGAAAAGAAGACGTAAGCTGCATTCACGCTTTATTCGTCCAAATAAGCGAATGAAGAAACTTCTTTTCTTCACAAGCTTCGTTGCCTCCTATCGGGTCACGTACAATTTAGACGACTCTAAATTTTTGAATCGCGCTCCAAGCTTCGTAAGAAGGCGAAGCGGCCACAGACTTTTGTGCGAGTCTAAGATTGCTTGCAGTATTCAGCATAACTAAAGTAGTCAAGGTTGTTCCTCTGTTACGTCTCGAGCGAGCGCGGATATACACCCATGTCAGAACCCACACCTAATTTGCGCAAGGCGATCACACTCAAATACGCCGTTGCGCTTTACGTGAGTTCGGTGCTCGGGCCGGGGATACTTGTTGTCCCAGGCCTAGCTGCTCAAGTCGCGGGGCCGGCGTCAATTCTTGCCTGGATTTTTCTCTCCTTTGCGAGCTATCCGTTTGCGTACACCTTTGCTTCACTTTCCGCAAGAAAGGCAGAGTCCGGAGGCGTGTACTCATTTTCAAAGGAGAGTTTTGGGGTCGGTGCGGGGACGGTAACTTCCTGGCTATTCGCTTTCTGGTTTATAACCGGAGCTCCAGCTGTCACATTGATAGCTGCATCCTATCTGGGCTATGCATTTCCATTAAGCCGGCCAGAAACGTTCGTAGCAGCTACGGCGGTACTGTTTGCAACATTCGCAGTTAATTACAGAGGTATAGTCGTAAGCAGCAAAGTACAGCTCGCTGTCATAATATCCACAGTTGCTCTTCTTGTCACAGCAGTTGTCTCCTCCTCTCGTCTCGTAAGGCCAGAAAATTTTGTACCATTTGCACCATTTGGATTGATTCCTGTGGGTACAGCGGCAGCGTTGATCTTTTGGTCTTTTCTGGGCTACGAGAACGTGTCGAATGTAGCAGAGGAGTTCAGAGATCCCAAACGAGATTTCCACAGAAGCATACTGCTGAGCGTTCTCCTCATCGGAGTACTCTACATTTCAGTTTCAATCGTCACTGTCGGGACGCTCGCGTACATGGCTGGAGGGAGCGTTGCACCGTTTGCAGCTATACTATCAAGCGTAGTGGGAGAATACGGGGCTGCAGGCACGGCGATACTTGGCGCATTCATCATATTTGGAACGGGAAACGCGTACATGACAGGCATGTCAAGGGTGGTATATGCGGCTGCGAGGGACGGGGCCTTCCCAAAGTTCCTCGACCACGTCGATCCGAGGACCGGCGCCCCTAATAGGGCGCTTGCCATGCTCTTTGGGTCTGCAGTTGTGGTACTCGTCATATTCTATTTCCTGGGTATCAATCTCGAAACCGCGCTTCTCATACCAAGTGGTGCGGCTATCTTGGTGTATGTCTTTGGTTCGGCAGCGGGGATAAGGCTCTTGAAAAGAAAGGATGAAAACAGCATCAGGATTATTTTGCCTTGGATATCGCTCGCGATCTCGATAGCTATTCTTCCATTTGTAGGAGTGTGGATCTTCGCGAGTCTAGCTGTCGTGGCAGTTGCATGGATTTACTGGTCATACAACAGGCGTGCTCATGTGATCCGACTTTAGTCCCTCTACAATGATTTTGATTTGGGTCTGACGCGTGAATTCCTTCAATCGCAATCATCCACCATCGTCTTTCTTCGCGTCGGTAGGCTCATCAACTCCTTTGCTGGCGGTTTTGCTCTGCGCCTCCTCCAAGTCTTTTCGAGTACCACTCTTGTCCGGGGGAGGTATTGCCTTTGAGACATCCTCAGTCGGACCTGACTCCTCCGTTCTTCGAAACATACTTTGGAGTTCCGATTTCTTCAATGTGGAAGTCGGCTTTTCCCGAATCAAACCCTGAGGCCTCCACAAGAGTATGATGAGCAGGAGGACGCCGATCGCAATAGGTTCTAAAGCGTTAATGTCTACGGGAAGAGATACGCCTGTACTAAGCGCACAAGTCCGGTACTGGTCAATTGATGTTGTAACCCCGACGAAGGCCACAGTGCCGATTACTACCCCGACGTTGTTGGCGGCACCGCCGAGAATCACTATGACCCATGGGTAGAAAGTCCAGGCTGCCCTAAGAAACGTCGTCGGGGATATCGCCGGGAACGCGAGAACGTAGAGCACACCTGCAATGCCGCTTATTGCAGATCCCAATATCAGTATGTTTCGCCTAACACCCACATTATTTTTCCCGAGCGCGCTCGAGGCCATATCGTTGTCGCGAATTGCCCTTAACATTCTTCCTAGCGGCGATCGTACGGTTCTTTCGGAGTAGAAGTAGATAACAACCGTGATACCGATTAGGACAATAAGCACGATAAGATCCCTCTCACCTAATACAGAAGTGGCCCAAGCGACGGGATCGGGCACCAGAAGCCCCTGCGTGCCTCCGGTCAGAGGATAGTAGGCGGTTACGAAGATTCGGAAGAATTCTCCTGCAGCCAGGAGAAGCATCCCGAGATAATCCTCACGGAGCCTGATTGCAGGATATGACGCTAGAAAACCGAACGCAGCCGCAGCAGCGGCACCAATAACGAGCGAGAGGATGAACAGCTCAAGACCGAAGTACGGGTGAGTGGGTAAATATTCTTGGTTTATTGTATGAATGAATGTGGCTTGTGACGCGATTATGTCGGTTGACCTTAGACCAAGCGCGTAAAGTGCGATCCTGTACGAAAGTGCGCCCGCTATCAGACCTCCGGCGGCTACAAAGAGTACCTTTCCAAAGTTCGGAACTCCAGTGTAACCGTACTCGAGATTTACTGAGAGGCTTACAATCAGGTATACGCAGAAAATTATTCCCACATTGATGAAGACCGAAACGAGGTCTATTGTTGTGCTGCCGCAGGTTACATTGAACGAAGGGATGGGGCCAGCCATCTCTCAGTGTCTTCTCCGTATTTTATTCGCAATTTTCCGCCAATCAATCGAGGTGAGTCCCTGCGGAACGAAGAGCAGTACGACAATCATTATCGCAAGAGGAATCCCCTTTTGGAAAGCTATCGCATACGACCCCACGCTGCTCCCGAAGAATCCGCTCAAAACTTGGTCGAAGAAACCGGTAAGGTAGGTCTCACTTGCCCCTATGATGAGCCCTCCAATGATTGCACCATAGAGACTGCTGAGGCCGCCTAAGATACTTCCAGCGAAGATGTCAACGATAATTAAGGACGAGGAACCTTGAGGAGTGTATGTCCATATAGCGTATAATCCCCCGGCTAGACCTGATATCCCTCCCGCGAGAAACCACGAAGTCAGGTATACTCTGTCGACATTGATTCCGACGGTCTTTGCCAAATTCGCGTTCTCGATTGCCGCCCTCATTGCAACTCCAAACTTTGATCGTGTCAGGAGAAAATACAATCCCAAAGTAACTCCTACAAGAACAGCGGGAGCAATGAATAGTAATGCGGTGTTTCCAAGGATAGTAAAATCCGGGAGCTGCCCCAAATTGAAGAACTGCCCCCCGTAACCCTTGTTGTTCATGATTCTTCCATACTTGCTCCCCATGTACTCAACAAAAAGCTGGAAGACACCGACGTAAATTATGTCGACCGCGAGCGTAGCTATCATTAGTACAACGAGGGAAGACCCACGCCTAATTAGCGGCCTGAGTATTCCAAGATACATCACCACTGCAGCAATGCCGGCAAAGAGAATCGAGAGGGGAGCGGTCAAGTACGGACTCCTCACGTTCCAGAGAATGTATGCCGCCGCCGAGGCATAAGTCCCTACAACTACGAAATCTCCTACGGCGAAATTAGGAACCTTCGTAGTAAGGTAGGTGAGAGTCAGGCCAACGCACATCATTCCTACGATAGATCCGTAAATTATGGAATTTGAGATAGCAGGATCAATCAATGTTCATTCGCACAGTTATGAAAATGTACTCTGCTGCGTTCACTTCACTTAACTTTCCCTGCTATGCCCTATATCGCCTGCTTCCAGCAAAAGACTAAAGGTTAAATAGTTTCTGATCGATTCCCCGAAGCTATGGCGAAACTACGATACAATAGTAAGCGATCCGTTTCCACAATAATAGCTGTCATACTTTTGATCGTTGGTTTGGTAATTGGTGCCGGCGGTGTTTATGTTGCGATCGGCACTTCATCTGTCACTCAAACCAAGACAGTCACAACTGGTGGAGCTGGCTCCACCGTAACCACAACTGTTGGCGGTGGCACAGGAGGAGCCCCGTCTACCGTCACCACAACTGTCACGGGCGGCGCTCCGGCAGCGCAGGTGTGCAAATCGCCAAAGTTAACATCCCCGACATCCAATGCAACCTCGGTAACATCAGCCTCTGGTCCTCCGCTTTCGGGTACCATCAACATCGGAGTCCTCGATGATCTCACGGACGGTCTGTCAACCGAGGGCATCAAGATCAACTTTACGGCTCATCAGGCTGTGAACGATATCAATGCGTGGTTAGCGCATACAACATTGGCGGGCAAGGTCACATTCAATGTAAACGTTCAGGATTATGCGCTGGACAACACGAAGGCTCAAAACATAATGAACACCTTCAAGAGCGATGGAATCACTACAGTTGTAGGACCTTTGAACAGCGGTACCGCTCAGGCGCTCTTGACATTTGCGGACTCTAACCAGATTGTGATGATCAGCCCATCATCAACATCGCCCGCGCTCGCAATCCCCAACGACTATCTATTCAGAACTGCTCCGACCGACGTGAACCAGGGGGCTGCCGACGCCTGCATAATGTGGTCCCAAGGAGTTAAGGCTCTGATACAGGTCTATAGACAGGATACGTATGGCAGCGGACTTGCGAACTACACCAAAGCTGACTTCACGAACGATGGTGGAACAGTCATAGACTCGATTCCATACGATACAAGCACCACTAACTTCGTTCCGATCCTCCAGAAGGTTGCCGCTGACTGGACTACCGCCTCAAAGTCATATGACAATAACTCGATAGCTATCCAGCTCATTTCGTTCGACGAAGGCGCAAGCTTGATACAGCAAGCAAGTACAAATTACCCGTCTCTCATAAAGACCCCTCAGCCCTGGTACGGAGTTGATGGCACGGAGGGTGAGGCAGTTTTCACCAACTCTACCATTGGATCCACTATGCAGACTGTGAGACTACCCAGCACCGTATTCGGTTACACCAATAGCAGCAAGACAGTCACGCTCTGCCAACAGTTGCTCAAAGCAATCAGTCAAACATGCGATTCATATCCGTTGGGTGCTTACGATGATGTCTGGCTTGCCGCCCTTTCCATACTAGCGTGCGGAACAAACAGCGGTGCGTGCGTCCAGGCCACTCTGCCCACGGTCGCGGCGAACTACTACGGCGTGACTGGCTGGACTGCATTCGACGGTGCTGGCGATAGAGCCTACGGAGACTTCCTGATTTACTGCGTCAGCGGGGCGAGCCCCTCGAGCCTCAGTTGGAATGTATGTGGTTCATGGTCTCAAGCGTCGGACTCCGTAACATGGTCGGCAAAGCCCTCTACGTAGATTTGCAAGGAGACAAACAGAGCATAGTCGCACCATATTGAAGCGAAAGGACGGGGGAGTTGTTTTCACACTCTACCCTCCACACTTCCTTTCTTTTTTTGTTTTCACTTCTTTTTTCACGTATGCTTTTATCTAGGGTTGCTCAATCCTCTTCCGTAGCCTGTACATCTTCTTTGGTAGCATTCAGGTAAGAAGAAAGCGAATGGAGGCCGCAATCGAGGTTCGGAATATCAGCAAGTCGTTTGGGAACTTGCGAGCGCTCGATGAAGTATCGATGCAAGTCGAGCGACACACGATAACGATCCTGATGGGCCCTAACGGCTCCGGAAAAACGACTCTCATCAATGTAATCGGGGGTTACTACAAGCCCGATTCGGGAAAAGTTTTGTACCTTGGTAAGGACATAACTGGACTCCCGCCCTACAAGATATACAGGTTAGGGCTGACCCGGACTTTCCAGATTCCTGCGCTATTTTCCCAGCTCACAGTTTTTGAAAATGTGATGGCAGCAAAGAAGGACAACCCTGGCGAAAATTTTGCCAAATCACTTCTCAGAAGAACTTGGCTTGGGAAGGAACGGGAGGCTTCGGAGGAAGCTTTCAAAATTCTGGAGCTCATCGGGCTCTCGAAGATGTGGGATAAGCAGGCTACTGTCTTAAGTGGTGGTCAGATGAAGCTCCTGGAAATAGGAAGGGCTCTCATGACGGGGGCGAACACTATAATGCTCGACGAGCCCATCTCCGGGGTGAACCCGACTCTCGCCCATGAGATTTTCTCCACTCTCGTGAAACTCAGGGACAATTACGGGATTACATTTTTCATCATCGAACACCGTCTCGATATTGCTCTAACATATGTGGACAGAGTCATCGCGATGGCTTTCGGGAAGTTTGTGACCGAGGGCAGCCCTCAGGACGTCACCGCGGACAGAAGGGTAGTTGATGCCTATCTTGGTGGATAGGCATCAGCCATAGAGGTAGCGCTTGGTTTCGAGGTATTGCTCAAAAAATGCTTACAGTTCACAACATATCGTCAGGTTACGGCAAGTTTCGCATCATCACGGATGTTTCCATCGAGGCGCGGCAAAAGGAAATCACTGTGATAGTCGGGCCAAACGGATCGGGAAAGAGCACGCTATTGAAAACTATCGCCGGACTCACCTCGCTGTATTCCGGCGAAATTTCTGTCGACGGCTCGAAGATTTCAAATCTTCCCGCACACGAGATTGCAAAGAGGGGCCTTGCCTATCTTCCCCAGACCGAAAGCGTGTTTACGCAGTTGACCGTAGCCGAGAATTTCAAGATGGCCGGGTACACGGTCGCCGAGACGGAATTTGATTCCAGAGTGAGGATGGCGATGAACATGTTCCCGCAACTCGCAAATTACCTTGGTTCTAAGGTGCAAAATCTAAGCGGCGGAGAAAGACAGATGGTAGCGATGACGATGGCACTCATCCGAAACCCGAAGGTAATAATGCTTGATGAACCGACTGCAAACCTCTCGCCCAAACTCGCAAACGAGGTTCTAAAGACGGTGGAGTCGCTAGCTTTTGATCTTGGAATGGCTGTATTACTTGTAGAGCAGAATGCGAGAAAGGCGCTTGCTATAGGTAACAGGGCCTACCTCCTAGTAGGAGGTAAGAAGGTGTTTGACGGAACCGCTCAGGAGCTCTTGGCTCATGAGCAACTTGCAAGTATGTATCTTGGACTCAAAACCAGAGCTTGACTTGTAATCTGCAATCTGGTTATTCTTTTACTACTTCTTCCTCTCCTTTCTGCTCCTAGCTCTGACGAGCAAGGGAGCAAGACGGCCACAACGCAGAATGTCAAACATGACCAATCTGTCTTCAGACTCTTTCTCCCTCATTAGTCTCAAGCTGATTATTCCATTCTGACTGATATAGAAGACTAAGGCAAGGACAAATCGCTAAATATGAAAACTCGTGATCTTGCATTGTCTTGATTACTTCGACTTATCCTCTCGGCATGCCGATTGGCTGAACGTAAACGGGTCTTTCGTTTTCCAGGGCACCGATCACTTGGCGTACCTTGTCTTCGTCAAATGCCCCAATTACTACAGACCCTAGATTTAAGGCGGTGGTCTGAAGCTAGATGTTTTGCGCTGCATGCCCTGATTCTTGAAAAATATACTGAACTCCTAGTTCCCCATACCTTGCCGTTGTTCTCTCAAAAACAGAAGTAATCACAACGTTTGTGGCAGCGGCTTCGACGAGCTCTTGATTCAGAGCAGCTGATTGCAGACCTTGTGAATAATCTCCAACCTTAATCAACGACAATGTATTGTCCTTGGGCTGGAAGTGATAGACTGCGGATTGAAGTCCCGTGACTCCGCCTTCCTTCACTACCGTGTATATCTCCAACGGATAGAGCGCTCCTGCAGAAGGGGCACTTCGTAGATCGTCATGGGTAATTCCCCGAGCCGACCATAGAATCTGAGAGAGCTGGCAAATGCTAATTGGTTCTTGCAAGTAGTCTCATATTGATTTCCTTCGAGATATCGCTTCTTCAAGTGGCATTGCACCCTGTTGCACAGCAGTAGGGATGCTGAACATCTGAGATGTTTCTGAAGCTGCTTGTGAAAATGTCTGATATCCAACAATTCCGCTTGCGACTCCTCCAATCACTGCCCCTATTATGGCTAATCTTCGAAGAAATCTGCGACGATGAATGTGGCTGCCCGGAGTATCGCTGCCAGATCTACTGGTATTTGTCGAGTCCGTCATCAACTCCAGATTTGCTCCTCCGGATCATTTTCGAAGATGTGCACGTGCTATTTAATGGAGGAAGATGTTTCTCGCACGTGAGAATGACGGAAGCGAATCATTGCGATTTCGCGGTGAGGCACGAATTTCTCCGACTTGGCTTGCCCTAGACAATGACAATTGATGTTCTTTGTCTCCCTCGGGGACTTTTTAGCTCCTGATCACTTCGTTAGGCGACTAGCTGAATCAACCGGGATGGATTGAACTCGACTAAGCGAGCATGAGCGGGGTTCAGTTCGGGAGCTATTATGGCAAATCGGTAATAAAGCTTCAAACTCGAAACTCGCGTTACAGTCGTTGATTCGTCTCGGTTTGCTATCACATTATCAATCTTGATGATCATGTATGGCGCTTTTATTTTCGAAACGCTTCTACTATTGTTGCAGAGCAAAACTTGAAACTAGTAACTAACACTCACAAAATGGATAGTGGAAGTAACAATGTGCGATTTCTAGATTCAAAACTTGTCCTTTCTTTCTTGGCACTGGCGATTTTGATACTTTGTAGCTCGGGATTTGGTGGGCTGCTTCTTACTCACAGTGAATCGTCGACAGCTTTGGCCTTGAACAATGTGCAAATACTTGTACAAACCAGCGGTAACAACTTTTCCGCATTTTCGCTGACGATTTACAATTCAACGGGTTACGTCGTCGGCTCGTCAGACAGTATGCATCCAGCTTTCGGAGCCGAGCTCCCACCAGGATCTTATCTCTTCACAGTAGCAGCATTCCAGTCTTATGGATACTACTCTCCTTACGGATACGCTACCGGGTCATCATCCAACGTACCTAGTTCTGCGCCTTCCCAAGCGACAGGATCAATCAGTCAGGAATACGGCTATGCAATGCAAAACATCAACGGCGCGTCCACGATCAGCATAGAGACTACCACGCTTTACAACGAGACTACCTCAAAGGTTCGTGTACATGTCTCCTACGTCAACGGTTCGAACGCTGGAGGGGTCTACGTTCAGGGCTCTATCGTGGGCGCGATGTACTACTATTACGGCTATGAGAAGCCAAACCTCCTGGTGATGTGGAATCAAACTGGTCCTGATGGCACGGCCACACTCGTAGTTCCGGATGTTCCAGTCGAAATTAGCGCATGGACCTACATTGCCGTAGATCTTCCGAAAAACTTGACGACCGTGCAAACGAACATTGGCGGCGAAAAGATCAACGTCACGATTTACTGGCAACCGATGTATGTCTGGCTCGCTGGCACGGATCTTATTATGCCCTCGGATACTACTTCAAACATAGTGCTTCACGCGCAACAGTCAAACTACTGGATCATGCCTTATGCAGTAAACAGCGCGACCGCCCCAAATCCTGGCATCGCCTACAGCCAAGCTCCAAGTCAGCCTGCAGCAATCGGAATCGGAAACAAGATAGGTGCGCCCATTCAGCAGCAACAGATACCAGCAAGATCAACATCAACAACGGTCACGACGACAATAGTAACCCAGACAACGAGTCAGAACGCTCCGGTAGCTACCGACTATCTGATTGCTACCGCTATCATCGTTGCGCTCGCGTTGTCGATTGCTGCCATCTTCCTCGGGTCGAGGAGAAAATGAATAGTTGGTCTTGAGCAAGGGCTGGTTTTCGCTCAGCACTCCTTATGTTGTCAATGAGCGGCAAATTTCGAGATCACTCGGAGAAGTGATACCAAAGATGCCTGATACCTGTGGTTGTTCTCAAATTTGGCAATCTCTTCAACTGTTGGACCCGGAAAGCACGCGACGCCTTGTTCGCAAGTGAATTGTGAGTACGGATCATGAAGAAAAGAAAGTCTTGGCAGGAAAAACTACTAGACAGAGAAGGTTTGCCAAAGATATTGACTCTCGAGACCAATTTTCCCTGCTACAACGCTGTTCACAAAATGGAGGCTAAAGCCGGTGAAAAAGTGATTCTGGCGAATCCGAGCGAAGTCGTGAGAGTAATGTTGAGCGTGCCGAAAGGAAAATTGATTACTACATCGGAAATCTGCGAGAAAATTTCTCAAGAGCATCGGGTAAAGGCCAGTTGTTCTCTAACGACCGGAATTTTCATCATGATTGCAGCAAACGCCACTGAGGAAGCTGCGAAGGAAGGGAAGAATCTTGGAATTCCGTACTGGCGCACGTTAAAGACGAACGGATTTCTGAACGAAAAGTATCCAGGAGGACAACAAGGGCAGAAGAAACTCCTAGAGATTGAGGGTTTCCAAGTAGTTCAACGAGGGAAGAAATACTCTGTCCAGAATTACCAGGACTTCCTGGTTCGATAAGATGGTCGGAATTGGGCGAAGGATGAACATCGTGAAGGACAGGTGCAGACAGAAAATGAGTAAAAAATTGCACACTAGTATTCTCTTGTTGCGAAAAAGTAGAAACGCTTGCAAGAATCACTTCAATACTCGGGAAAGGCATCTCCAAAACAAGGGGGATTCGATGCAAAGCTATGAATTCTTCACGGTGCATTCGCTTATAGTATGAGGATTGTCAAATTCTGAGAAACTGATTTATCTTCCGAGAGAGGTCAGTTTCGTGGACGACTCCTTTGTCGCTGGAAGAAGAGAGAAGGCTCGCCGCAGTCATGTTCACGGACATCGTCGGTTACACGGCGCTTGCCCATCGTAACGAAGCTGCTACCTTGAGCCTTCTTGAGAAACATAACCAGCTGATCCGTTCTGTAATTTCTAGATACAAAGGGATCGAAGTAAAGACGATGGGAGACTCTTTCCTCATCGAGTTCGGCAGCGCTCTTGAGGCGACCGAATGTGCAGTCGAGATACAGAGAGTTCTTCATGTTGGATACAACGAGAGTATGCGCGTTCGAATTGGCATTCACGTGGGAGACGTCATCCACAGGGGGCGTGATATTCTGGGCGATGCTGTCAACATTGCCTCGAGGATTGAGGGATTTGCAGAGGGCGGCGAAATTTGCATCTCCGAGCAAGTCTACGCTCAAATAAGAAACAAGTTGCAGTTGAAGATAACAAAGCTGGAGCCTCGGGAACTCAAGAACATATCGTTCCGTATCGGGATTTACAAATTGGAGACGCCGTTGGGAGGGAGCAAGATGGAGAACGCTGGTCAAACTCAAGAACAGCTTGACATGAACCGCATTGCGGTCTTGCCATTTTCGAATATAAGTCCGGACCCGAAGGATGAATATTTCGCCGACGGGCTCACAGAGGAGCTCATCTCCAAATTATCTTTGGTCAAGGGTATCAAGGTGATCGCACGCACGTCCGTCATCAAGTACAAGGGAAGAGACAAGGGAGCGTCCGAGATTGGGCAGGAACTACGTGCCGGGGTTATTGTCGAGGGAAGCGTGCGGAAGGCCGGGAACAAGATACGTGTGAATGTTCAAGTGGTAGACGCGAACACCGAGGAACACCTGTGGTCTACAACATACGACAACAACTTGGACGACATCTTTGCGGTTCAAGAAGAGATAGCTATGAAGGTAAGTCGATCGCTTCCGATTCAACTGCCACCCCCGATCCCAGCCGAACAAGCTACGGGCGGCACCAAGAATATCACCGCTTACACTCTCTATCTAAAGGGAATGCAACTCCTGAATGAGGGAACAGGCGACTCACTTAGAGAAGCACTTGATCTATTCACCAAAGCAACAAGGCTCGACCCAACGTTTGCACGCGCCTGCACGGGATTGGGAAATTGTTATGGAGAACTCGGCCACCGAAGCTACATTTCGTACGATGAGATGATCAAAGAAATGAAATCCGCTGCCAGCAAGGCGCTCGGAATTGAACCCAATCTCGCGGAGGGCCATTCACTTTTGGCTTGGATAGCTTGGACGGAGGATCACTTTGTCACCGCTGAAGCTGAAGGAAGAAAGGCAATCGAGTTGAATCCGAGCTGTGCGGAAGCTTATCAACTGCTCGGCTCTTTGAAACTAGCAGGCGGATATCCAAAGACCGCAATAAAACTCCTTGAAACCGCACACCTGCTTGATCCGCTTTCTTCCGACATTATGAGACAGTTGGGCGTGATGCTGGTTTACTCCGGAAGAGAAGCCGATGCCATGTCGCTTTGGGATCGGAACATGAACACCTCTCCGTTTGATGCGCACTTTGGATTGTTCACGTACTACTCGGAAAGAGGAGAACTCGAGAAGGCGGAGGAAGAGGTGAGGAAGCTTGAGGAGCTGTCACCTGAGGATTTCAATACCATATCATTTCGAGGCTTGCTCTCGGCCCGTAAGGGCGAGGTACAGGGAACTCAAGATGCTATCCAAAAGCTTCAACGAATGTTCAAAGGGGGACCAACCGTTGAACCGGTTATTGGTGTCATGAAGTATTATCTCGGTGACTTGGATGGGTTCTTTGACTCAGCGTTCAAGTCAGCGGACGCACATATGCTAAATCCAATGTTGGTTCGCTATGCGGTACCGTCAAGTTAAGCCCAGTAAGATAAAGGGTTATGGCCAGAAGGACTGATCTCTCATGTTTTTGGTGATGACAAACACGGAAGACGAGTTCCTCCTAGCCACAACGGTTAGGAAGATATTTTG